>Ga0066836_10000088_pt1 | contig 34323 bp, 30 predicted proteins | sample ETNtaG_18_FD_71568 | JGI IMG/M metagenome (GOLD analysis project Ga0066836, IMG submission 71568) | Marine microbial and viral communities from oxygen minimum zone, Eastern Pacific Ocean - ETNP201302SV91 | ecosystem: Environmental > Aquatic > Marine > Oceanic | place: Pacific Ocean: Eastern... | reverse complement strand
CCGTGGTCAAGTCGAAGGAGACCACTTTGGGTGGTTGAAACCTGCCGAGCCGTTTTCAATAACCTGCCGAGACCCCCTGGTGGGGTCTCGGCAGGTTTGTGTTTGCCCAGTATATGAAGGGTTTCTGGGCCGCGGGGCCGGTGTCTGTCCCAGCAAGATGCTGTTTCTATCCCAGTTGGCCTGACCGCTCGGAGTGAGCGAGAAGAGCGATGTTTGGTGGTGCGTCAGACCGCTACCCGGATCCGTACATCGGGGTATCCGGTCTTGCCTACAGGAACCTGACTCACGAGGTCCTCCTCGGATGGAGAACCAACCGGCTAATCCGAGCTCGAAGAATAGGGCCTCCGACCAGCCCGATCGGGAGATCAGCGAACGCTAGGGACTCTCGTTCTTGCCAGCTCCGCCGCCGTCCACGGACTCAAGGAACTCGAGAATGTCGTCATTCAGTTTCCCCGCCGAACGAGCTGAGCCGAAACAGAAGAACCCGTGACGTTCCCCCGCGTACTCCTTGTGCACGACATCAAGTGAAGCGGACTTCAGCCGGTCAGCAAAAAGCTGCGAAGACCGGCGCAGCGGATCTTTCGTGCCAACGCATACGAACGAGGGCGGAGCGCTCTCAAACGCCAGATCCATAGGAGTGATGGCCGACTCTGGGCCGACCTCGGCCTCGAGCGCCTCCGGGCCTCCATAGCTCGTGATGCAATTGACGATGTTGGGGAATCCATCCTCAATCCCACTCAGCCGGTCGAGCACTCCCCACATCGACACCACCGAGTGGCAGCGAAGGGGCACGCCGCCTTCTCTAGTCGGGTCAACATCGGCAATCAGAGCAGGATTGGCGGACAGAATGCCGAGCATCGCTGCGAGGTTCGCTCCGGCTGAGTCGCCCATGGCATGGAAGCCAGTCACGTCAGGGTGGGCCTCACTGATCCAGTCGATGGCTGCGAGCAAAGAACGAAGTACCTGTGGGTGGGGGTGCTCGGGCGCCAACGGGTACTCGACGTTGAACACCGGATACCCGGCCTCCGCGAAAGGAGTCAGATAACGCGTGTAGAGCTCTTTGCTGCCGGCAATGAAGCCGCCACCGTGGACGAACACGATCGGGGTTCGCGTCGGCGTTGCGGGGGCTGGAGCTATGTAGTCCACCCGCTCGGCAGGATTCTGGCCATACCGACTCTCTTGAACACCTGCTGGCGGTTGCCTGGGTCGACGAATCAGCCGGGTGACGCCGAACAGGACTGGCGTCACCCGGCGGGCGACACGGGTCTTCCGGTTGGGAGCGCGGGGCGTGACGAGGTCGGTCATCTCGGTTGACCGAACATGGCCTCGAGAGTGGCCTGCGCCAGGTCGAACGCCTCGTCGCCTCGCTGGAGGATCCCGGCCATCAGGTAGAACATGTGGGCCACACCGTCGTATCGCGTCGACTGCACGTCGACGCCCGCTTCGGCAAGACGCTCCGCGTACCGCTCACCGTCGTCGCGAAGCGGGTCCGCCTCTGCGGTGATGACGAGGGTCGGCGGCAACCCGGTGAGGTCGTCGGAGCGGAGGGGGACGACGTAGGGGCTTGTGGCGTCGTCGTCCGGGTGCAGGTACTGCTCCCAGAACCACTCCATCGTCTCCGGAAACGGTGGATACTGCGAGTAGTCCTTCCACGACGCGGTTTCGTAGTTTCGGTCCAGCAGCGGGACGACAAGCACCTGGCCCACGAGATTCGGCCCGCTTCGATCGCGGGCAAGGAGCGCGGTCGCTGCAGCAAGGTTCCCACCGGTGCTCTCTCCTGCGATCGCAATCCGGGTGGCGTCGACGCCGAGCTCTTCGGCTTGTTCGGCAACCCACTTGACCGCTGCGTAGCAGTCTTCGAGAGGTAGTGGGAACTTGGCCTCTGGAGCGAGCCGGTAGTCGACGGAGACCACGACGCAGCCAAGCCGATCACAATGCCGTCGAGCGTGGCCGTCGAGCGTGTTCACGCTGCCCATGACGAACCCGCCGCCGTGGATCACCACCAACGCAGGGAATGGGCCCTCACCGACCGGGGTGTACACGCGAATAGCCACCTCCCCGTCCACCGAGGGGATATTGCGGTCTTCGACGCTCCCGACCTCAGGGCCTGGTGCTGACTTCGTATGCGCGCTGATCTGCCGCGCGGCCTCCACCCCGAGTTCGTGGATTGGCGGACTGCTTCTCATGCGGTCCACCAGTGCCTGTGAGTCAGCGTTCAGCGGCATGTCTTCACTTTCTGGATCGGGTGGGCTGGGGCGGAATGTCGGACCTATCCCTCAGACGAGAACTCGACTGTTCTCGTCTACCTTGTGTCGTGGGCCGCCTTCTTCGCCGATCACGGCGAACCGGCGCATCAGTCGCCGTTCGTCGGGATCGAAGTCGCGTCGAGCGTGTTGCGTACAGCGGTTGTCCCAGAGCAACAGATCGCCGACCGACCATTCATGGACGTAGTTGAACTCGTCGGACTCGACCATCGCGAAGATGCGTTCCAGGACCGGCTGGTAGACCTCCGGCTCCAGTTCCATGACTTCTTTTGTCATATGACGATTCACGTACACGAGCTTGCGGCCCGTGACCGGATGAGTGACCACAGTCGGATGGATGGCATGGGGGTCACCCCCCTGGTAGTCGGTGTAGCCGTCATGGACGAACCGGTTGTCGGCGGTGCAGTTCGCCAACAGATCACGGGTCTCGGGATCGAGCGCGTCGTACACGTCGTACATGTTTGCGAAGACGGTCTGGCCGCCCTGGCTGGGCACTTCGATGCCGTACAACATGGTCGCCTTGAGGGGTCGTTCATCGAACGCGCGATCGGTGTGGAACGTCAGCTCGCCAATCGGCGCTGCGCCGATCCACTTGCCGTCCTCTTGGATGTTGGAGATCACCATTGCGTAGGGGTTCTTCGGACCCGCCGTGGCCTTGCGCTTGACCAAGTCGCCGAAGCGCCGGGCGAACGCCGCTTGTGCGTCTTCGTCGAGGTCCTGGTCGGGAAAGACCAGCACCATGTACTCGTGCCACGCCTCGAGGATCTGCGCGAAGGTCTCTTCATCGACGGGCTGGCTCAGGTCGACGCCCGTGATCTCGGCTCCGAGCGGAGCATCCTTCGGTCTGACGGTGAGCGTCATGAGATCTCCGACCTGTTCCGTCCGCCTGGAGCGAGAGCGGACCCAAGACGCTGCGGGCTCATGCCCACGGCCCCATGAACACCTCGCCGGCGAACACGTCGGGGTGTGCAGAGCGGTCATGATCTTTCAGGGCGAAGCTGTTGCACATCGTTTCTGAGTTCGCCTTTCATCCCTCAAGGGCCTTTTTTGAGACCCTGCATGTTTCTTAGGCTACCTATACAACAGTACTGTCCGATCAGATAAGGATCGAGGCTGGATGACCCGGAGGGGCCTTGTCATCTGCGGCATGGAGGCACGATGACCGAACGACACGACCCGACCGTCACGCTCGGCTGGATGTACGAGGGCACTGAGAACCTCCTGGGTGCTGTTGCTGCGCTCGACCCAGGCACGCTGATGTCGCCCAGTCGCCTTCCGGGCTGGACTCGGGCGCACCTGATCGGTCACGTGGCTCGAAACGCAGAAGCACTCGTACGACTGGTGAGCTGGGCTCGGACCGGCATCGAGAATCCCATGTACGAGAGCACTGATCAGCGCAGTGCCGAAATCGCGTCAACCGCAACGCTCAGACCCGGCACTCTCCTTGGGCTCGTCGTCGACACGGCGTCGCAACTCGACGCCGCACTGGCCCAACTCGACAAGCACGGTTGGGAAGCCCCCGTGAAGACTGCGCTCGGTCGAACCGTCCCTGCTGCAGAGATCCCGTGGATGCGGATCCGGGAGGTCTGGATCCATGCCATCGATCTCGGTGCTGACCTCTCGTTCGCCGACTTCCCTCCCGGCGCGATTGATCTGCTGCTCGACGACACCGTCGCCGCCCTCAGCTCCCGCGAGGGGTGCACCTCGATCACACTCGCACCGGGCGATCGCACCCGGACGTGGGCCCTCGGTCCAGCGTCCGATGATGCTCCGGTCGTCGACGACTCGGCCGCTCTCCTCGCCCAGTGGTTGACCGGTCGGCTTCCGGGCGCCGATCGGCCGGAATCTCTGCCGGACCTGCCCCGCTGGATCTGATTCGTGACGCCCGCCCGATGAGTGGTGGGCCTCGCCGAGCACTGCGCTCAGAGCCCGGTTGACCAATCGCGATTCTCGAGGTCCGCCTTCACGTGGGTCAGAAAGGCGGCGGCATAGGCGCCGTCGATCGCCCGATGGTCCCAACTCATCGCCAGGTTGCCAACGGGGCGCGCCACGATTGCCTCCGCGCCGCCGACCGTGGTGACGATCGGTTTCCGGATCACGGCATCCGTGGACACGATGGCGACCTGGGGCTGGTTGATGATGGGGACCGAGAGGACCGAGCCGGCAGAGCCGTTGTTCGAGATGGTGAATGTTCCCCCCTGGACCTCGTCCTGATCCGGAACGGCCGGGAGCCACCACCCGGGGTCACGTCCTGTCGGCCTCGTCGGCCCAGCGCCCGACCCAGTCGGTCGTCTCCAGGATCCGCTTCAGGTCCTGCAGGAAGGCCGCCGCGTACGCCCCGTCGAACGCCCGGTGGTCCCAGGCGAGGGCCAAGATGCCTAGGGGTCTGACCCCGACGGTCTCGACACCATCGGCGTCGACGACCACCGCCGGCTTCCTGGCCACCCCGTCGGTGGACAGGATCGCCACCTGTGGCTGGTTGATGATCGGGAACTGGAACAGCGTGCCGTACTGGCCCGGGTTGGTGACGGTGAAGGTCCCACCGGCCAGGTCGTCGGGGACGAGCCTGCGGTCCCGGGCACGACCGGCCACCTCGTGGATGGACCTGGCCAGGTCCCGGATCGACAGGTCCCCCACCTTGCGGACGACCGGCGCCACCAGGCCCTCGAACCCGAGGTCGACCGCCACCGCCAGGTTCACATCACCATGCACGATCAGCTCGTCGTCGCCGACGCTGGCGTTCAGGCGGGGGAAGGCGGCCAGGGCCTCGGCCAGGGCAACGACGATGAAAGGCAGGTAGGTGAGGCTGGATCCCTCGGCGGCCCGCCAGGCGTCCTTCTCGGCGGACCGCAGGCGGTCCACGGCGTCGAAGTCGACCTCCATGGCCGTCAGCACGTGCGGGGAGGTGGCCTTGGACCCGACCATGTGCCTGGCCGTGGCCTTCCGGATGCCGTTGAACGGCTCAGCCCGGCCGGGGTTGTCGCGCAGGAACTGCTCCACGTCCCTGCGGGTCAGGCGACCACCCAGGCCGGTACCGCGGACCCGCTCCGGGTCCAGCCCATTTTCTGCCAGCAACCGACGAATCACCGGCGAGAGCAGACGCACCCGGGCTCGTCCTCCTGCCCCCCCACCGGTCACCCCTGCACCCACCGCCTGGGCGCCGCTGCCATCAGCCGGTGTCGGTGGCGTGCCGACCGATGACGTTGCGCCAGCTGCGTCGGCCGGTGCGTCGCCGGCGACGGCGGGAGGAGTAGGCAGAGGAGAGGTGGAAGAAGGACCGTCGGCGTCTATTCGACAGAGGAGGGCTCCGACGGCGACGGTGGCCCCTTCGGAGGCGATGATCTCGACCAGCACACCACCCAGCGGCGACGGCACCTCGGAATCGACCTTCTCGGTCGAGACCTCGTAGAGCGGGGCGTCGGCCGGAACCCTCTCGCCTATGCCGAAGAACCAGCGCGTGATGGTGCCCTCGGTGACCGTCTCGCCGAGCTGCGGGAGGAGGACGTCGGCCATCGGATCAGCCGTGGAGCGCCCGGCCGGTGAGCGCCATGACCGTCTCGCCGAACAACTCGCTGAGCGTCGGGTGGGGTTGGATGAACTCGGCCACCTCGTCCACCGTGGCCTCCCAGTTGACGGCCAGGTAGGCCTGCCCAAGCTGCTCGGTGACCCACGGTCCCACCATGTGGACGCCCAGGATGCGACCCGCCCGCCCTTCGGCGTCCCTGGCGGCGACGACCTTCACCAGGCCGTCCACCTCGCCGATGATCATGGCCCTGCCGTTGCCGGCGAACCGGTGGCTGCTGGCTACCACGTCATGGCCGGCCTCGATGGCCGCGGCCTCCGTCAGGCCGGCGAAGGCCACCTCGGGGTGGCTGTAGATGCACCACGGCACGGTCGTCGGGTCGATCGGCCTCGGCGACTCGCCCAACAGGTCCTTCACCACGAACATCCCCTCGGCGAAGCCGACATGGGCCAGCTGCGGGGTGGACACGACGTCGCCCACCGCGTAGACGCCCGGCTCGCCGGTCCGGAGGCGGTCATCGACCTGGATGAAGCCCCTATCGTCCACCACCACGCGGGTCCCCGCCAGACCGGCCGAGTCGCCCCGGGGGCGACGGCCGACGGCAACCACCACGAGGTCCACCTCGACCGTGGATTCGTCGCCGAACCTGACCGTTGTGGCTCCATCGGCCGGATCGTGGTCGTGGACCGGCACTCCTGAGTGAACGTCGATGCGGCGTCGCATGAAGGAACGCCGGACGGTCTTGGCCACGTCGGCGTCACACCCGGGGAGGATCTCCGCGGCGGCCTCCAGCAGGGTGACCGCCGATCCATAGTCGGCCAGCATGGAGGCGAACTCGCATCCGATGGCTCCGGCACCGATGACAGCGACACGGTCGGGAACCTCGGCGATGGACAGCAGCTCGTCGCTGGTGACCACCAGGGAGCCGTCGATCTCGAAGCCTGGGATGGTCCGCGGCGTGGAACCGGTGGCCAGCACCACGTGGTCGGCCGCAACCACGGTCGGACCATCCGGCCCGTCGACGGTTACCACGCGGTCGACGCCGAGGCGCCCCGTCCCGTCGTAGACGACGACGTCGCGCCCCGCCAGCAGCGAGCCCAGGCCCTTGACCAGGCCGTCGATGACCTTCTGCTTGCGCACCTGGCTGACAGCCAGGTCCACGGTCGGCTCAGCACCACCTGTCACCACGCCGAACCCGGCCGCATCGCGCACGGTGCGAAGCACCGAGGCGGTCTCCAGGAGTTCCTTGGCCGGTATGCAACCCACGTGCAGGCAGGTGCCGCCAAGGCTGCGCTCCTCGACGAGGCCGACGTCCAGGCCGGCGGCCGCCCCGTAGAGGGCCGCGGCGTAGCCGGCTGGACCGCCTCCGACCACAACCAGGTCGTGCCGTGCGGTCACCGACGTGAGGTCCTGTCGCTGACTGTCGAGGTTGCCTGCCTGTTCGATCACGTCCTCACGGGTTATTCGGCCACCCGGTCCGGTACCGGTGATCGCCGCCACATCGATCCCGTACTCGTCGGTCAGGCGACGGACGGCAGGCGACAGAAGTGGGCTGGCGCCGCTGCGGTCGGCGACGGACGGAGCGGGTGTGGCGGCACTGCGTCGTGCACCTTCGTCTTGCGTCGGTGGCGCTGCGGGTTCGTGAGGTTGGCCGGCGGTTGTGGCGGGGGGCGAGCCCGACGAGTGAGCCGAAGGAGCCTCGTTCGAGCGGACCTCGCCTGCTGCGCTAGCCGAGGCGACAACGGCACCGATGGCCACCACCGTCCCCTCGGCTGCATGGATCTCGGTGATGACGCCGTCGATCGGGCTGGGTACCTCCGTGTCGACCTTGTCGGTCGAGATCTCGAAGAGGGGTTCGCCGGTGGCGACGTCGTCGCCGACCTCCTTGAACCAGTGGGTGATCGTGCCCTCGGTGACGGTCTCGCCGAGGTCGGGAAGCGTGATTTCAGCCATGGCGCAGGTCGCCTCTAGCTCACGGCGACGAGCGCAGCGTTGGCGATCTGCCCGCTCGTCAGATCGAACGACTCGTACAGGTCGGCGATGGTTCCGGACTGCCCGAACTCGTCGACGCCGACCGGCACCGTTCGTGTACCGAAGACGGCTCCTAGCCACGCGAGGTGGTGGCTGGCGGCATCGTGGACCGTGACGATCGGCAGGCCCCGCTCGTGATGGGCGAGGAGACGGGCGAGGTGGAACGTCGGATGCGCCGTGCGCGCCTCTCGACTCGCCGACCGCAGCGAGACCCTCCAGTCCCGATAGAGGCGGCCGGGACTCGTGAGATCGAGGACGACGCTCGTAAGGCCTTCGTCGGCGAGGATGTCCGCCGCGCCCAACACCTCAGGCGTGACCGGCCCGCACGTCGCCAGCACTACCTCCGCTGGGGCGCCGTCCGGCTCTCGGAGCCGGTACCCGCCGGCGAGCACGTCCTGTCGCAGACGCTCGATGTCCGTTGCCTCGGCGCAGTCCGCAAACGGTGTCTGGTCAATCGGGCGGGTCGAGAGGCGCAGGTACAAGCTAGAGCCGTCAGGTTCGGCGAGGCGACGAAGACCGTCACAGAGCAGCCAGTCGAGGGGCTGTGCGAATGCTGGCTCGACGTAGTCCAGGCCCGGAAGCTCCAGCCCGATCGACGGAGTGATGCTGCTCTGGTGAGCGCCTCCCTCCGGAGCGAGCGTGACACCGGCAGGGGTGCCGGCGATCACGAAGCGGGCATCGTTGTAGAGCGCGTAGATGAGCGCATCGAGACCTCGGCAGACGAACGGGTCGTACACGGTCCCGATCGGGAGGATGTGTTCGTCGTGCAGCTCATGGGCGAGCCCGAGCGCATGCAGCACCAGGAACAGATTCATCTCGCTGATGCCCAGTTCGATGTGCTGGCCGGCGCGCGTCTGCTTCCATCGCAGCAGTCGACCGTCGCCCAGGTAGTCGGGTTGTTCGTCGGGGTGGAAGACGCCGACCTTGTTGATCCATCCGCCGAGGTTGGTGCTGACGCTGACATCCGGTGACGTAGTCACGATCCGGTCGCCCACCTCCGGTATCGAGGCAAGCCTCGTCAGGATTCGGCCGAATGCCTCTTGGCTGCTCGTGGGCTTGCCGGGCACAGCCTGCCCCGCGGACGTCGGGATCGGGAGCGTGGGCCTCGGTGCTAGTGGGCGGTTGTTGATGTTGCTTCCGACAGATGAGCACAGACGTCCCTCTGGTGTGGCGGGATCGAAACGATCCCACTCCGTGTCAGTGGACAGCCCCGTTACCGAGCGAAGCTCGCCGATCTGCTCGGCAGTGAGCAGCGCAGCGTGATTGAGCGGGTCACCGGCGATCGGGAGGCCCCACCCCTTCACCGTGTAGGCGAAGACGACGCTGGGTTGGTCCGTGACCGAATCGCATTCCCGGAACGAGTCGATGAGGAGTCCCAGGTCGTGGCCGCCCAGGTTTCGGACGGTTCGGCCGAGCTGATCGTCGCTCCACGCAGCGATGAACTCCGCCAGGCCTTTGGGCGCATGCTCGAGGAAGCGAGAGCGGAGCGCAGGACCCTCGAGGCCGAACAACGATTGGTATTGCTCGTTCGGCATCTCGTCGATGTGGTGTCGCAGGATGTCGCCGCCGGGTCGATCGAACTCGCCCTGAAGTCGCGAACCGTACTTGGCCTCGACGACGTGCCAGCCGGCACAGCGGAAGAACTCGATCAGCTTCTTGATCTTCTGGTCCGGCACGACGCGGTCGAGGCTCTGGCGGTTGGTGTCGATTACCCACGTGACGTTGCCGAGACCTTGGAGCGACGGATCGGTGATCGCCTCCCAGATGTTGCCCTCATCCAACTCGGCATCGCCGGCGAGTGCGATGAAGCGCGCCGGCTCTTGCGACGCGGGGCTCCTGTGGGCATCCACGTATCGGCGTGCCGCAGCGGCGAACAGCGGTGCCACGACGCCGAGGCCCACCGAGCCAGTCGAGAAGTCTGCGACATCCGGGTCTTTGGTCCGGCTCGGGTACGCCTGAAGGCCACCGAAGCTCCTCAACCGGGTGAGGTACGAGTGGTCGAGTTCACCGGTGAGGTATTTGATGGCGTGGTACACCGGCGATGCGTGGGGCTTGACCGCCACCTTGTCGTTTCCGCCGATGTGGGCGAACCAGAGGGCGGTCATCACACTGACGAGGGAGGCGGAGGACGCCTGATGGCCCCCGACCTTCACTTCGTCCGCGTCGCGGTCGTTGTTCGCGCTGTCGACCATCCGGACGGCCAGCCACAGGATGCGTTGCTGGATCGCTTCGAGCACATCGAGATCGACCTGCGAAGACTCCTGGATCAGCGGGTGGCTCATCGGTTGTGTGTCGGTCTGCATGTCGGGCAGAATGGCGGTTCTCAGTCGGATGCACAAGACTTCGCTGCTAGAGAGCCGGTGATTCGTTGATTATCCTCCTTTAGATCAAGAATCATGTAGATTTCTTGTGTGACGATGCAAGAACACCGTGCTGATGTCGACGAGATCGATCTCGCCATCATCGGCTGTCTCGAACAGCACGCACGCTCGACGTATGGCGAGATCGGCGGGACGGTCGGCCTGTCGGCGCCGGCGGTGAAACGGCGGATGGATCGCCTCGAGGCTGATGGCGTCATTCGCAGCTACACCGTGGTCGTCGACCATGCCCTCCTCGGCCGGCCGATCGAAGCGGTGACATCGTTGACTTTCTCCGGTGACGCCCGAGTGGATGAGATCGCTTCGATCGGCGATGGGATTCCCGAGGTCCTCGCCGTCTTCACCCTGGCGGGCGACCCCGACGCGCTGGCGTGGCTCCGGGTGGCGGATGTCCGAGACCTCAAGCGGGTGATCGACCGGCTGCGGGTGTCGGGAAACGTCATCGGCACGAAGACGATGATCGTGCTCGGCGGGCCGAATCATCTCGATTCGGCCGCGCCGGTCTGACGCTGAACCTGAGCCGGTCGGCTTGGCCGAGGAGTCGTTCAGCGGCTTGTCGAGAAACGTGATCGACGAGTCGACGGCGTCGTAGGACAACCTCCGGCAGTGCGCGGTAGGGCAGTGGCAGCCGATCGAACGGGTTCTGACTGGCCTGTGATGCATTGTCGCGAGACAGGTCGATGTGCTGGTCCTTGCGACGGGTGATCTCGTCGGTCATGGGACTCCCGGCTCATTTGCGGACGGAGATGTTCTGTTCTGTCCAGGCTCAGGATCCCATGCAGTTCAACTGATTGTGTTGACAGACGCGGATCTATGCAACATAATCGTCCTACAGATGGAGCCGGGCAAACACTGCGAGGTACGGGGGGTCTGCAATGCCAATTGATGCCGACGCACAGGCGTTCGTCGAACGGATCGGCGGCGGTCCCCCGATGCACGAGCTCGGGGTCGACGTCATCCGAGCGCTGAGCACGGAAATGCGCACCGCGGCCGGGCCTGATGTCGAAACGGTCGAGGATCGGACCATTCCCTCTGTCGACGGCGACGTCTCCGTACGCGTCTACACGCCCGACGGTGCCGGACCGTTCCCGGTCCTCGTCGTGATGCATGGCGGTGGCTTCGTGATGGGATCGCTCGACTCGATCGATGGTCACGCGAGGAAGTTCTGCTACCACGGCGACTGCATGGTGGTCTCGGTGGACTACCGGCTCGCCCCGGAGGCGAAGTTCCCCGTACCGCTCGAGGACTGCTACGCCGCCGTGAAGTGGGTGGCGGACAACGCCGACGAGCTCAACGCCGACCCGGCTCGGATCGCCGTGGCAGGCGAGAGTTCCGGCGCGAGCCTCGCCGCGGGAACGGCGCTTGTCGCCCGCGACCGTGGCGGGCCCGATCTCGTCGGACAGGTGCTCGTCGTCCCGCTCCTGGATCGGTCCTTCGACGCCGCGTCCTGGAAGGAGAACGCCGACTATCCGCCCCCTCAGGCGACGATGGACTGGTTCTGGCAGCAGTACCTGTCGAGCGAAGAGGACGCGTCCAACCCGTATGCGCAACCGCTCGTCGCCGAGGACCTCTCGGGCCTTCCGCGGACGCTGATCATCACCGCCGAGTGCGACCCGATGCGGGACAACGGCGAGGTGTACGCCAAGCGACTCGCCGAAGCCGGCGTCGACGTCCAGGCCGAACGCTTCGACGGAATGATCCACATGTTCTACCTGCTGGCCGGGATTCTCCCGAAGGGCGATCAGGCGGTGGCGATGGTCTGCTCGACGCTCAAGGACATGTTCGACACGAGTTCGCCAGCCTGAGTTCCGGATATTTCAACCGCCCGATTCCGGGCACGACTGAGAGGATCTGCACACATGGACACGATGGAGTTCGGCATATTCGAGATGTTCTCCGCATCGGAGAACGAGTACTACCCCGACATCAAGTCGATGTTCGAGGGCCACCTCGATCGGGGCGTTCTCGCCGACGCGCTCGGCTACGACTACTACTTCCCGATCGAGCACCAGAGCTCACCTGGGGGTCAGCTCGCCGCATCGAACGTCTTCCTGATGGCGTTGGCCGAGCGAACCGAGCAGCTTCGCTTCGGCATGCTCATCCACCAGATGCCATTCCACAACCCGTGGATGCTCGCCCAGGAGATCGCAATGGTCGACACGCTCTCCGAAGGCCGTATGCAGGTCGGCATCGGATCGGGCATCGCCGAACACGAGTTCACCCGCCTGCACGTGGACTTCGAGACGAAGACGCAGAAGACCCACGAAGCGCTCGAGGTGATGATCAAGATCTGGACTGAAGACGTCGTCACCCACGAAGGCGAGTTCTTCCAGCTCACCGAAGCGATGCCTGTCCCGCATCCGGTACAGAAGCCCCACCCGCCCATCTGGATCGGCGCCCACAGCCCCCGGTCGTTCGACCTCGCCGCCAAGCACAACTACAACGTGGCCAAGAACCTCGAGAGCGACGAGGCGTGTGCTCGCAAGTTCGAGTACTTCCACGAGAAGCTCGCCGAGTACGACCATCCCGGGCCGCCGCCGCGGACGTGCCTGGTTCGCCACATCCACGTGGCCGAGACCGACGAGCAGGCCCGCAAGGAGGCCGAACGGCACCTCCTCGCCGGCTTCTTCACCGGAGGCCAGGCACTGCTCGGAACGAAGATCGGCTTCGGCACACGCGCCATGGACGAGGTCCGGCCGGGCGAGGACGAGGGCTTTGCCAAGAGCCGCGGTGAGATCTTCGAGATGACCACGAAGTCCTACGACTACTGGATCGACCAGGGTCTCGCCATTGTCGGAGGCCCCGACACCGTCGGGGAGAAGATCGAGAGCCTTCGCGACACCATGGGCATCAACACCTTCTGTGGCCAGCATCAGTTCGGCAAGATGTCGCCGAAGCTCGCCGCCAAGAGCATGCAGATCTTCGCCGAAGACGTCATGCCGAAGCTGCGCTGATCCCGGGCGCCCCGCCGGGGCCGACTCCGCAACGGCCGGCACCGGCCGTTGCCCACATCGGCCTCACCCATCTTCACGTGAAAGGACCGTCTTCATGGAAGTCCCGATGATCGTGAACGACTTCTTGCGTCGTGCGGTCGATCTCTACGGACCGAAGCTCGCCGTCGTCGACGACGACAAGCGCTTCACCTATACCGACTTCGCCGGCCGTTGCCATCAGCTCGCCCACGCGCTCTCGGCGCTGGGCATCGGCAAGGGTGACCGAGTCGGCATCGTGAGCCCGAACAGTCACCACTTCCTCGAGTCGTTCTACGGAACATCACTCCTCGGCGCCGTACTGGTACCGCTCAACTACCGGCTCCTGCCGTCCGACTTCGCCTATGCCCTTAACCACGCTGGGGCCTCTGTCGTTCTGGCCGACTCGGACCTCTGCCCGGCGATCGATGAGATCATGGCGGAGCTTTCCCTGGTGGAGCACCGTGTCGTCGCCCGATACCGCGACGCGGAGGTGCCCGACGGGTGGCTCGACTGGGAGCAACTGATCGCCCCGCAGAGCACCGAGCGGCCGCCAGATCCCCTCTTGGACGAGAACGATCTCGTCAGCATCAACTACACGTCCGGTACGACGGCGCGCCCCAAGGGCGTGATGCTCACGCACCGCAACTTCTACATCAACGCGTACCACTTCATCGCCCACTTCGGCATCAGTCACGACGACGTCGATCTCTGGACATTGCCGATGTTCCACTGCAACGGGTGGGGCGGCGTGTACGCACTCACCAGTATGGGTGCCACGCACGTGATCGTCCGGGCGCCCGAAGCCGAGACGGTGTACTCGCTCATCGCCGATGAGGGCGTTACCTTCGCGTGCATGGCCCCAGCAGTGCTCGCTCGCCTGCTGGAGCACGACGATCCCGCAGCTCGGACGGTCGCGACCACGCCACGAATCGTGTGCGCAGGGGCACCACCGCCGGCTGCGCTGGTGCAGCGACTCGAGGAGGAGCTCGGGTGGACCTTCATGCAGCTCTACGGATTGACCGAGACGGCGCCGATCCTCACCGTCGCCGAGCCGAAGCCCCACGTGCCGACGCAGGGATCAGACCTCTACCGACTGAAGGCTCGCGCCGGCCACCCGGGTCTTGGCGTGGACGTCCGAGTCGTGGACGACGACGGCAACGACGTCGAGGCTAACGACACGGCCATCGGACAGGTTGCCGTTCGCGGCAACATGGTCTTCAAGGGGTACTGGGACCAGCCCGAGGAAACCGAGAAGGTCGTCATCGACGGCTACTTCTACACCGGCGATCTCGCCACGGTCGACAAGCACGGCTATCTGCAGATCGTCGACCGAGCCAAGGACGTCATCATCTCCGGTGGCGAGAACGTCTCGTCGATCGAGGTGGAGGATGTGCTCTACACCCACCCGGACGTCCTGGAGTGTGCGGTCGTCGGTGTGCCCTCCGAGAAGTGGGGAGAGACACCGCTCGCCTTCGTCGTCGCCCGCCCGGGGACCACCCCGACGGCAGCGGCCATCATCGACCACTGTCGGGATCAGATGGCGCACTTCAAGGCGCCCACGAGCGTCGAGTTCGTGGCCGAGATCCCTCGCACGGCGACCGGGAAGATCAAGAAGTTCGAACTCCGAGAACCCCACTGGGAAGGGCAGGGCCGTCGTGTCAGCTGAGAATCTCGCCGAGAACCCGGTCAGGACGAGCCTGGCGAGCGGAGACATCTCGCTCGGCATGAGTCTGCGCCAAGCTCGCACCCCGGCGATCGCCGAGGTTGCTCGTCGCGCCGGTTTCGACTTCCTCTTCCTCGATCTCGAGCATGGATCGCTCTCGACCGAGACTGCGGCTGAGGTTTCTTTCGCTGCGCTGCAAGCGGGCATTGCCAGCTTCGTTCGCATCCCCGAGGGCCAGGACTGGATCGGTACCCAGATACTGAACGCCGGTGCGACCGGTGTGATTGCGCCGCATGTCAACACCAAGCACGAAGCCGAGGCGGTGGTCGCTCGGCACAAGTTCCCGCCGCTCGGGCAGAGGTCGTTCCCGGGACCGATGGGGCACTTCGCGTGGGGTCGTGTTCCCCGGCCGCGGGCCGTCGAGATGGTGAATGCGGCCACCGTGATCGTGGCCCAGATCGAGTCGCCTGAAGCCGTCGCCAACGCCCGCGAGATCGCAGCCGTCGACGGGATCGACATCTTGATGGTCGGTGTCGGAGACCTGAGCCAGGAGCTGGGCGTTGCGCCCGACTCACCCGACGTGGAAGAGGCGATCCGCACCGTTGCGGACGCAAGCGAGGCGAACGGCAAGTGGGCCGGTTTCGGCGGCGTTGCCGATCCGGATCGCGTGGCCGACTACGTCGGACTCGGAGCTCGGTTCGTTCTCGCCGGGAACGAGATGGGGTTCCTGATCGCAGGGGCGTCCAACCGGGTCCGAGCGATCCGGGAGCGAACCGACGCCGCCCGCTCGGAGGTGCCCACATGACCAGCCCGTCAGAGCTCCCCATTCGACCTGCTGAGGACCCGCGTACCGAGGTGGGCACGAAGTTCGACGTCGGTGGCGTGCTGCTCGATCAGCCGTTCAAGATCCGGCGCCTGGGCCACGTTGGCATCAACATGGACAGCCAGGAGGAGGGCCTGCACTTCTACCGAGAACTTCTCGGCTTTCGTATCGCCGACGTCCGAGACGACTTCTCGAACGCAGCGATGGATCTCCCCGACCAGTTCCGGGATGGCAGCGACCTCACGGCTTACTTCCTGCGCCACGGCGCCGACCACCACAGTCTTGCGATGTACCACCACCGCGTCCGCGAGTACACCGATCGGTTCGACCGTTGGCGCGAGGACATCACGGTCAACCAGATCTCGTGGCAGGTCGGCTCGGTCGACGAAGTCGTCCACGGTTGGCAGTGGATGCGGGACCAAGGCCAGAACCTGAGCCGGTGGGGGAGAGACATGCCAGGGTCGAACTGGCACTGCTACCTCATGGATCCCGACTGGTTCCAGAACGAGATCTACTACGGGACCGAGCAGATCGGTTGGTGGCGCCGCACCAAACCGGCGGAGATGCACGACAACGACTGGAAGCAGCAGTACCCCGACCGCCCGGTCTTCAGCGAGGAACGAGAGCTGCTCGAGACCGAAGCGGCGGGCATCGATCTCGGCGCCGGTCGGATCGACATCGACGACTTCCCCGAGCGGTACGACGTGCAGGGGGTAGTGCTGCCCCGGCCCTTCAAGGTCGAGCGCGTCGGTCCCGTCGGTCTCTTCGTTGAGAACCTCGAGGCGTCCGTCGACTTCTACACGAACGCGCTCGGATTCGACATCACCGAGGAGGTCGACTTCGGCGGGCATCGGTGCGTCTACCTGCGCTGCAACACCGACCATCACTCGGTCGCACTGTTCCCGATCGAGGTCCGAGCCCTTGTCGGGCTCTCGGATCACACCCGCTTGGCCACGCTCGGCCTGCGGGTGGCCAACTACGACCAGCTCCGGGCCGCCGTGGACTTCCTCGGCGAACACGGTGTGAGGTTCCGGGAGTTTCCCGCCGAGCTGCACCCGGGCATCGACTACGGCGTGGTTGCCCTCGATCCGAGCAATCACGCGATCCTGCTGTACCACCAGATGGAGCAGATCGGATGGGACGGGAAGCCTCGCCCCGCTGAGCTGCGGCCGAAGGTCCAGCCCGGCGCCTGGCCGGAGTACGTCGAAGGGCAGGTCGACTCCTACCTCGGGGAGCCGTTCCTCGGGCCCTGGGGATGACTTGAAGGCGGTCGTCATCCGGGAGTTCGGCGGGCCCGGCGTGCTCCGCCTGGAGGATGTCCCGGATCCAGTCCCCGGGCCGGGGGATGTCGTCGTCCAGGTGTATGCGGTCTCGGTCAACCGGGTGCTCGACGTCGCCATGCGAAACGGTGAGCAGCGCCACCGAGGGGTGACGCTGCCGCTGATTCCGGGCGTCGACCCCTCCGGTGTGATCGTGGCTGTCGGCGACGGCGTCGAGGATCGGGCCGAGGGTGACCGGGTCGCCGTCCTCCACCGCATCAGGTGCGGCCAGTGTGACGCTTGCGTGTCCGGCGATCGTGAAGCGTGCTCCAACCGACGCATGGTGGGACTTCACCGGGATGGGGGCGACGCCGAGCTCATTCGGATACCGGCAGAGTCCACGCTCCCAATCCCTGACGATCTGGGCTTCCCGGAAGCGACGGTGATTTCCCGTCACGCGCCCACGGCGTACAAGCTGCTCGTCCACATGGCCGACGTGCAGCCCGGCGACGACGTTCTGGTCATGGGCGCCGGGGGCAACCTCGGCTCGCTCGGGGTCCAGATCGCCAAGATGCGAGGCGCCCGTGTCATCGCCGCTGCCGGCTCTGCTGGTCGTGTCAGGCTCGGCACCGAACTCGGAGCTGACGTGGGCGTGGACTATTCGGTCTCCGACCTGACCGAAGCGGTCCTGGATGCGACCGGTGGACGTGGTGTGGATGTCGTCTACGACAACATCGCGAACCCCACCACGCTGCCGAAGGCAGTGGCAGCGATGGCCCGGCACGGAAGGCTCGTCACCGCCGGAGCCCACGGCGGACCGTTCGTGACGCTCGACTTCGGCATCATCTACGACCGGCAACTCACGATCATGGGTGGGGTGGGGGCCCGGCTGGCCGACTACGCACCGTGCTTCGAAGCCGCAGCCAGGGGTGACCTGAAAGCGCAGGTCGGGCGGATCATGCCGCTACGCGACATAGCGCTCGCCCATCGCCTGACCGAAACGTGCCCAGACCTCGGCAAGGTCATCCTCGATCCGACGCTCGACGGCGACAACTGAACGAAACCAGCCGCAGCACGTGCGGCGCACCATCAACCAGGAGAGTCAACGTGGAACAGATCCAAGCAACCATCGACATCAACCGTCCGGCCGAGGAGGTCTTCGCCTTCGTTGCCGACGTCACGAATATGCCCAAGTGGCAGCCGCAGGTCGTGGAGACCGTGCGAAGTGACCCGCCAGGTTTGGGATCGACGTTCGAGCAGCGCGTCGCCACCCCGATGCGTGATGTCGAGTCGACTGGCCATGTCACCGAATTCGATGTCGGCCGGCGCTTCACGATCGTGACGTCGGGCGGGCCGCTCACGACAGAGGCCGACTTCACCTTCTCGGAGTCCGATGGGACGACGACGGTCTCGATGGAGCTCAACGTCGATGCGAAGAAGGCGTTCAAGCTGGCCCTGCCGGTCGTCACTATCGCGATGCGCAAGGGTGCGCCCGAGAACCTCGCAAACCTCAAGGGACTGATGGAAGGAAGCGACTCCACGTCCTGAGAGGCGGGAGCTGTCGTGACTGGAACGAACGGCCCGAACGTCGAGCAGTGCTATCTCATCCTGTCCGCCGCGGCCGTCTGGTCGGGGAGCGTACGCAAGCACGATGCCCTCGCGGTTCAGCACCACGACTACCTGCTGGAGCTGGAGCGTAGCGGCGTACTCTTCGGCGCCGGACCCTATGAAGGAGCTGGCGGTTGGGCCGATGACGACGTCGCGATGACGATTGTCCGGGCTGAAGACCGCGCGGCAACGGACGCAATCGTTCAGGCTGATCCGTTGGTGCGAGCCGGAGTGCGGACGGCGCGTGTCGTCCCCTGGTGGCGGAACGGGGGCACGATGCGTGTGGAGATTCGATTCGCTCGGCGTGAGGCTGTCATCGACGGCCGGACCTATCGGTTGGATCCGTCTGGGGGACTGGCGGAGGCCAGCGACAGGCCGCCTGCGGACGTGCTGTACCCGTGCCTGATGCGCACCAATCCGGATGCACCCGCAGAAGCGGCCCCCGTCGAGGAGCTACGGCGTCAGCATCAGGACTACCTTCGGGATCTCGAGGTCGACGGTTCGCTTGTTGCTTCAGGGCCTCTGCGCGACGCCGTCGATCGAGCCGACCATGTCGGTACCGGCATGATCATGCTGCGCGCTGAGAGCCCCCATGAGGCTGAGGAACTCATCGGGAACGAGCCGTACACCCGATCCGGCGTTCGAACGGCGACCGTGTCGACGTGGGTTCGGCACGTTGGCGACTCGTCGGTCGGGGTCGGGTTCGGTGACGGGCTCCTGAGAGCCGACGCCCGCGAGTTCGGTCTCGCACGAAGCGACTGACAGCCGGCGTCGAGCAGCCGAGTATTCGGCCTGGGACTACGTATCGTCCGACGTTGCGATGCAGCCGTTGACCTGCCGGCCGAGACCTTCGATCTCCGTGGTCAGCACGTCGGCCTGTTGCAGGAAGCGCTTCGGGTCGCGAGAGGCCCCGACCCCGCCCGGTGTGCCGGTGGCGATGATGTCGCCGGGGGCGAGTGAGGTGAACTGCGACACGTAGGCAACGGCATCCGCCGGTGTGAACAGCAGGTCACCGGTGTTCGCCTGCTGCATCGTTTCCCCGTTGACGTCGCAACGGATGTCGAGTGCGGGTGCACCGGTCTGGTCCGGGTCGACTTCGTCGGCGGTGACGAGGTATGGGCCGACCGGTGTCGAGGCGTCAAAGGCCTTCCCCTGCAACCACTGTGTCGTCCGCCACTGCCAGTCGCGCATGGAGACGTCGTTGAGAATGGTGTAACCGGCGATCGCCGCAACGGCCTCTTCTCGAGACGCTCTTCGGACCGGCGAACCGATGACGATGGCCAGTTCGGCTTCCCAGTCCACCTCGGTCGAGTTCGGCGGCAGTAGCACGTCGTCACAGGGCCCGATGAGGTTGGAGGCGAACTTGGCGAACAGGGTCGGGTGCGTCGGAAGGTCTCGACCCATCTCGAGAATGTGGGAGCGATAGTTCAGGCCCACGCAGACGACCTTGGACGGAGTGAGCGACGGGCATGCCAGGCGCACGTCATCGAGCGGCTGCCCCTCAACTGCGTCGGCCTGCTCGGCAACCGACCGCCAGTTCGGATCACCGAGCAGGGTCCCGACGTCGGTAGCGGGGAGCGCTATGGCACGAGCACCGTCGGTCGCGTCGACAATGACGGCGGCGCTTGTCGAGTCGGTGTTGTGGATGGTTGCGAGCTTCATGTGGTGACCGCCTCCAACGCGTGGAAGTCCGTCTCGACCGCTTGTGACGTGTCGTGGCTGCACTCACGCAGCAGGTGAAGGGCCCGCAGGACGGGTTCGTCGCTGATCTCTAAGACGTCCACGTCGGTCTCGGCGCCGTGCTCCACGGCAGCCCACGAAGGTGCGACGAGGATGTCGCCGGCCTCCCACCGGAACCGGGTGCCTCCAATCACACTTTCGCCGCGGCCCCGGTAGATGACGAATAGGGAGTGGCCGGTCTTCTGGGTCGGAAGCGAACGCCCGCCTTGCGCTATGCGGTGCATACGGCACTCGAGGGTGGGCAACGCGGAACCACCGGTCGCCGGGTTTCGATACGACACGCTGGCCACACCGCTCTCGCTGCGCTCGAGTGCTGCCTGGAGCGCAGCATCCGTCTCGGCCCACGGGTAGCGAAGACGGGGGGAGTGGGAACTGTCGGTTGCCAGCGTGGTGTCGACGACGGCGCCGGTCGGCCACATGGACTCGCTCAGGTTCGTTCCGCGCTCGATCTGGTGATCGGCGGTCGGCGGCTTCTCGACGAAGGTCGCGTCGAGGTACCCGACGAGCGGGAGGTCCAGGCCGTCGAACCACGTCATCGGGTCGTCGGTCGGGTTGAGGTGATCGTGCCAGAGGCCCGGAGGAGTCAGGACCAGATCACCGGGCTCCATGCTGATGGCGTCGCCCTCCACCGTGGTGAAGACCCCCCGCCCTTCGAGCACGAATCGGATCGCTGCGGGGCTGTGTCGGTGGGCTGGGGCACCTTCCCTCGGCCCGAGATACTGAATTGCACCCCACAACGTCGGCGTCGCCCAGGGAGCGCCGGCGAGGCCTGGATTGGCCACAGAGAGCACTCGTCGGTCGCCGCCGCGATCGATCGGTACCAGCTCGCCGGCCTCCGCTGCGAGCTTCCGCAGTGTGGTTCCCTTCCATTGCCAGGCGAGGGTTGCGGGCCGTGGCTCGGGGGGCTGGATGTCGGCGTGGAGGCGCCAGAGCGGGGCGAGGTGATGGTGGGTGAGCTGGTCGTAGTAGGCCTGTTCGGCCTCGGTGAGGTCGACTGGAGAGTTCATTGGCCAACTGTACAACACAACTGTACTGTTAGTTGCGGGAGCTTCTGGTCCGAGGTTCGTTCGGGTCCCAGTAGCAGTCCAACCGTGTGTGAGAAATGGAGGTCGCGAGTGTTGCGTAAGCCGAGACCGGCAACGCAAGGTCGCGTCGAACGGTCGAACTCGGTGCGACGATGATCGAGCTGCGCCACCTTCGCTACTTTCTGGCCATCGCCGAGCACGGGAGCCTTCGGAAGGCGGCCGAGCGCATCTTCGTGGCCCAGTCTTCGCTGAGCCGTGCCGTGCGAGTGCTGGAGGAGAGCCTCGACGTCGTGCTGCTCGAGCGCCGGGCACGTGGCGTGGAACTGACCGCGCCGGGCCGTCGCCTGGCGGAAACCAGCCGGAAGATCCTCGCCGACGTCGATGCACTCCCGTCGAGTGTCCGGTCGGGTTCTGGGGGTATCGGCGGGAGTGTCGTACTCGGCGCGTCGGCCGGCGGCGCTCGGCTGTTCTTCGGGAGGATCGCCGCCCGCATTCGACGCCAGCATCCCGACATCGAGCTGGCGCTCGTCGAAGGCCTCCAGTACTCGCTCCTCGAAGGTCTCGACCGGGGCCGAATCGACCTTGCCATGTTGGTGGCCCCCGATGCGAGCGCGCGCATCGAGTCTCATCTCCTCGCGACCGAGCCCGCCTACGTGATCGGGCCGCTGAGCGATTCCCGACTCCCCACCGACTCATGCACCGTGGCGGACCTCGCGGGACTTCCGCTCGTCGTCTACCCCGAGAGTACGGGAGGCCGGCAACTGCTCGAGCGGGTGGCGAGGGACTGTGGTACGACCCTCGAGGTCGCCTATGAGGTCGAGAGCCAGGACGTGCTTCGAGATCTTGTGGCCAGGGGGCTCGGCTTCGGTGTCGTGTCGTACTCGTCGGCGAGCCAGGCCCGCCGCGAAGACCCCTCCCTCGGTTCAGCGTCGGTCAACGGGTTGACGTTTCGCCGAGAGATCGCTTGGCGCAGCGGACGGGTCCTCGAACCGGCGGTCGCGGCCGTTCTGGAGACGATCCAGGACGAGGTCTGCCTCCTCGCATCCGAAGGTGACCTGTCGGTGCAGACGAAGGCGGCCGTGCCAACCGAGTCGCCGTCGGATCAGATGGTCCGATCTTCGCCTCGGAGTTGTCGGCACTCGTAGGCCCAGAATGCATCTCTGAGGGCGGGCGTCAGGATGTCGCTCTTGCTCGGTTCGGGATGTTCCGCACTTGGCTCCCAGCCGAGTCCCGCGCCGCTGAGGACGATCTGGTGGCGGCAGGCCTTCTCGATGAAGATGCCGAGGAGTACCGCATGGCGAACCGACGTGCCGCAGTAGACGACGCCGTGGTTCTTCATAAAGGCAGCAGATGCTGACCCGAGCGCGGTCACCAACGCCTCGCCGAGCGGCTTCGTGTTGACGAGACCCGACGTGACGGTGAAGCGCGGTACCCCGCCGGGGAAGTACGCCCCTTCGTGGCCCACGGCCGTGAGCGTCGCCGTCGTCGCGGAGAACGCCGTTGCGTAGAACGGGTGGGTGTGGCCGACAGCGTGGATCTCCGGCCGTGCCCGGAAGATCTCTGAGTGAATCGGCCATTCCGAGTGACGCCAACCGTCGCCGTGAACAACCTCGCCGTCGAAGTCGAGGAGCAGGAAATCGGTGAGGCTGCGGACCTCGCCCAGACCCAGGCCCTGGACCTTCATCCAGAACCCGCGGCCGTCAGGATCGCGCCAGCTCAGGTGCCCGAGCGTGAGGTCGCCGTGCCCCTTCATCTCGAGGATGTGATGGCCAGTCGCCAGTTCGGATAGGCCGGCATCGAGCTCGATGCTCCCGGTCATTTGAGGAGGTAGCCCCACTTCTTCCGAGACTCGGCAGCGAGTTCGGGGGAGGGGGCGTTGACTGGCGGGAACTCGTCCTTCCAGTGGAACGGTCGGCATGCGTCGATGATGGCTCGGTTGTTGCGGAGGTTGCCCCGTGCCTTCTCCCACGGGGGAATGCGTGGATCGAGGTGTGTCGACCACGCATTCCGGACGATGTCGATCTCGGCGGGATCCGACCGCGTCAGCATCGCCCAGATGAGTTGATCCAGGTCAGAGACGTCGATGTCCTCGTCCGTCACGATCACGTACTTGCCGGCGTAGGCCCCCACATGGCACTGACACGCGATGTGGCCGGCTTGACTCGCGTGGCCGGGGTAGCGCTGCTTGACGGACACGCCGATCAGCATCCGCGCGATGCCGACCTCATGCAGCCAGGCGCCGGTGACATCGGGAACGCCGGCGCGTGCGATGTTCTCCTTCAGGAGGGCCGACCGAGTGACTGCTCGATACCGGCCGAGCTCGTCGGGCGGCCGCTGCGGAGGGCAGCCGAGGATGATCGGGTTGTCCCGGTGGTGGATTGCCTTCACCGACAACACCGGCTCCGCCCGCATCTTCGATGCGTAGTAGCCGGTCCACTCGCCGAAGGGGCCCTCCTCTGCCGTGTCGCCCGGCTCGACGAAGCCCTCGAGTGCGATCTCTGCGTTGGCCGGGAACGGCAGGCCGGTGACCTTGCCCCTGACCATCTTCATCGGTTCGCCTCGGATGCCGCCGACGACATCGAACTCGCAGACCTCGGGCGGAATCTCGCTACAGGCCATGAGGAAGGTCAGCGGGTCGCCGCCGACGACGATCGCCACGGGCATCCGTTCGTTGCGCTCCTCGTACTTGTCTCGGTGGATCCGTCCGTGCTTTCCCGGTGAGATGAAGAAGGCAACCCGCTGCTCGTCGTGCACCATGACCCGGTAGGTGCCGACGTTGACCCAGTCGCTGTCGGGATCCTGCGTCACGGCATAGCAGCCGGTTCCGAGGTACCGCCCGCCGTCCTCCTCGTGCCACAGCGGCGCGGGGAAGGCGGTCACGTCGACGGCGTCGCCCTCGATGGTGTTCTCGAAGACCGGACCGTCCTCCACGAACTCATAGGCCTCGGTCTTCATGTCCTCGAGGAATCGGACTCGGAAGGCCTCGGCGAGCTCGGCCTTCGTGAGATCCTCGGGAAACCCGAGCGTCGTGTTCTTGCGCCGCCCACCGAAGAAGTTCACGAGGACGCGGGAACCGGGGAGTGAGTTGGGGATGTCCTCGAAGACCACGCACGGCGCGGCCTCGTCGTGCAGCACCACCTCGGCTGCCATCCCGATGTCGCGCTCCCAGGTCGCACCCTGGACCGTCCTGAGTTCGCCGAGATCCTGGGCCAGTTCCATCCACTCGCGGAGGTCCTCGTATCGGAGGTCGAATCCGTCGTCGAGCTCGGAGCCACCCGCCTCCGCCTCACCGTGGTCGCTCGGGCCAATGACGTTGCCCATCTCGGACGCTGTCGGGTCCTTTGTGTCGGTCATGGCGCCTTCTCTGCTCATGCGTTGCGTTTTTCGGATCGTACGGGTGGCCCGTCGAACGCAGAAGTGCCGATTGGGCATCGGAGCGATCCGCAAGATCGATCACCGGCGGGCGCTCGCCTCGGGTATCAATGGCCGGGCAGGACAACGCTGGAGTCGCCGATGGATTTTCCTCAGAACGAGTTTTGGGACTGGACGCTGCCGACCTACGGGCGACCAGGGGTCTCGCCGGCGTGTTTGCGACTTCAGGAACGTCACGACCTCGATGTGAACCTGGTGCTCTATGCGGTCTGGGCGGCTGCCAACGGAGTTGAACTCTCCGAATCAGACCTCCGGGGGGCAGCGGAGCACGTCTCGCGTTGGCACGGTGTCGTGGTGAAGGGCCTCCGCAGTGTCCGAGTGGACCTGAAGGGGGACCCACATGGCGCTCCGGCGGAGTTGGCCGAGGCATTTCGGGACGGCCTCAAGGCACTCGAGCTCGCATCGGAGCGGATGGAGCACGTGATCCTGAGCCCGCTCCTACCGGACACCTCCGTCGACGTCGATCTCGCCGAGCGGCACCGGATGGCCGAGCGGGCCGTGGAGCGGTATGTGTGCATGCACGATGCCGCCGGTCCGGATGAGGGCGATCGCTTGGCGATCGCGACCATCGTCAGCGCGGGACTCGACCCGGCTCGGAACTGAGGTCTATTCCCGAGCGCAGCGAGCGGTGTGGATCAGTCGCTCGGTGTGGGGCCGGAACCGTCGGGCTCGCCCCAACGTTTCACGGTCCCGGCATCCAGGCCGAACAGGTCGAGGACTCGGCCCACCGAGTGGTCGACGATGTCGTCGAGCGACTCGGGACGTGTGTAGAACGCAGGCACGGGCGGCGCGATGATCGCTCCCATCCGTGAAGCGCGGGACATCGTGTCGATGTGGCCGGCATGGAGCGGTGTTTCGCGGAGCATCAGCACCAGCCGCCGTTGCTCCTTGAGCGTTACGTCGGCGGAACGGGTCAGGAGATTCCCGGTCACCCCGCTCGCGATCTCAGACATCGATCGGATGGAGCACGGCGCAACGACCATGCCGAGGGTGCGGAACGAGCCAGAGGACGGCGCTGCGCCGATGTCGTTGATTGGGTAGTTCACGCTCGCCAGGTCGTGGACCTCAGCGATGCCCATGTCCGACTCAGAGCCGAGTGTCACCTGCGCCGAGCGTGTCATCACCAGATGTGTCTCGACGCCGATGCGGCGGAGCGTCTCGAGCATCCTGATTCCGTAGATGACGCCGGAGGCTCCGGTGATCCCGACGATCATTCGTTGCGTGCAGGCTGGGGTCGTCGTACCTGTCATTGGTCACCGTCGAGCGCAGGCTGGGTAGATGGGCGCTCTGCAACACTACCGTCTTAGACTGCTCCACAAGAGAATGGGTCAGCCGTAACGAGCGTCGGCGCTAGTTGACGGCGTAGTGGTGATCGGCGACGAGGACCTCGTCCAGGACACGGTCGACGTGGCGCTCGATGAAATCGCGGTCCAACGGCTCGTGCGAGTAGAAGCGCCGGAAGAAGAGTGGGCTGACGAGCAGGGTGGCCATTTCGTCGATGTCGGTCCCGGGCTTCACTTCACCCCGGTCGATCGCTCGGCGCATGGCGATGAGCGCAGGGCGGCGACGGGCATTGGTGAACTGGCTGTGCACAACGGCGAGATCGGGATCGCGGGTAGCCGCATCCTGCAGGGTGGCGATGAGGCGGGAGATCTGGGGCTGGGCGAGCGCGGCCGCAAGGACGCTCATTATCGAAATCATGTCCGTCCGCAGATCGCCCTCCTCGGGGAGTTCGAAGTTCGGGGAGATCTCCTTCAGCGCGTCGATGAGCAGCACCGAGCGGTCGGGCCAGTGTCGGTAGATCGTGCTGCGGGCGACCCCGGACCGCTCGGCGATTCCCTCGATCGTCGTGCGGCCGTACCCGACATCGGCCAACAGGTCACGGGCGGCGGCGAGGACGGTGGACTTGGTGCGAGTGATGCGTGGGTCGATGGCCTCAGCCACTGCTGCCTCCTCTTTGTGGGCCCCGATCGATCCTAGTCACGTTTTGGTGTCGTCCCCTGTTTCGACCAGGCCGGCGGCGTGTTCAGCATCATGTTCGGACGGGCGCGTTCCGGAGACGACCATCGCGCAGCCGACGATGACCGCCGCCGTCAGCATGGCTGCTTCCAGGCCGGCGGCAGCGTCGGCGGGGAGCATCGACGCCGTTCCGCCTGCCGATGAACCGACTCGGGATGCGAAGACCGCTCCGGCGAGGGCGACGCCGATTGCCTGGCCGATCTGGCGGGCGGTGGTCGAAGACGCAGCAGCCGTGCCGAGTCGGTCGGGCGGAGCGCTGTTCATGATCGCCGAGGAGTTGGGAGAGCCGAAGAGCCCTGCGCCGACCCCAACGAGAACGAGTCTGAGAACGACCCCACCGGTCGATGTGCTGGTCGAAACGGTCGCCAAGGCGAGGAGCGCTACGACGAGAACCCCCTGGGCAATCGTCGTAAGGAGCCGTGGGCCGTACCGGTCGGACAGTGAGCCCGAGAGTGGCGCGACTGCGACGAGCGTGAGTGGGACGGCGACCATGACCAGGCCGGTTTCCACCAGAGACCGTTCCCCTGCCTCGATGAGGAAGAAGGGCATCAGGACGACGACGCCCGCCCGTCCGATGTGGTGCAGCACAGCGGTGAGCACGGCGCGACTGAAGCTGCGCGAACGAAAGAGCGCGAGATCCAGAACCGGGCTCCGCACGCTACGTTCGACGACAACGAAGGCGACGGCGCCGGCGACGCTGAGCGTGGCCAGCAGGAGGGGAACACCGCCGCTTGTCTCGGCGGTTGCGCGGTTGATTGCCAACAAGAGGCTGGCCGTTGTCGCAACGATGAGCACCGAGCCGACGAGGTCGACCCTGCCCTGGGCCTCGGATCGACGGTCGGCAGGGAGCAGCATTCGGACGGCCGCGAAGACCGCCACAGCCATCGGGATTCTCACGGCGAACACGGCGCGCCACCCGAGCGCGTCGATCAGGAGCCCGCCAATGATCGGACCGGCCGCCTGCCCTGCCCCGACGGTCGCAGCGAGGATGCCGAGCGCCTTCCCGCGCTGAGCCATCGGCGTGGTGGCCATCACCACGGCGGCTCCGTTCGCGCCGATCATCGCTGCCCCTGCGGCCTGGATGGCACGGGCGGCGAGCAGAGCACCGAGCGATGGTGCCGTTGTCGCGATGAGGAGCCCGGTGGTGTACACGACCCACCCGACGCTCAGAATGCGTCTGCGGCCCATGATGTCTCCGAGGCGTCCCATCGGAAGGGCCAGGCCCACCGCCCCGACGAAGAAGGTGAGCGAGACCCACAACACGTCGGCGATCGAGCTCTCGAACTCGTCGGCGAGCACGGGCAGTGCGAGGTTCACGATCGCCCCGTCGAGTGTTGCCAGGAAGGTCCCGGAGCAGATGATGAGGAATGTGATGCGTCGCTTGCCCTCGGGCTGCACCGTTTGCTCGGGCTCTGCTCTCTCGGGTCCTGGGCCAGCTCGCAGCAAGGCGTGATCGTACACTACATAAATGTCCGAGAGTCGAGAGTCGGCGTCACCCTGCTCCTCTGTCGTTGAATGCGTGCTGGCTGAATGAGGATGTTTGACAACCTGACTGATCGTGCAGCAACATCACTCCATGTCTAGAACGGTTGTGTTCGATAAGTGGCAGGGTGGGTGGTTTCTCGGCGTGGCCCTGATCACCGTTGCAGTGTTCGCCGCTGCATGTTCGAGCGATGGTGGGGAGGCCAGTACAGGCGGTGGCGGCGACGCAGCCACCGATGTCGCCGCACCTGATGAGGGGAGCTCCTCGGGGCCCATCACGTTGGGGCTCCACAACATGGAAGGTGGCGCGCTCTCGTTCACGCAAATCAGCGGCGCCGCTCGTGCTGCGGTGGACGACATCAACAGTCGTGGAGGCGTGAACGGCAGAGAACTCGAGCTGATCGTCTGCGGGACGGATGGCAGCCCGGAGTCGTCGATTGACTGTGCGAACCAGTTCGTCGAGCAGAACGTCGTCGCTGCGATGCAGGGTCTCGACATTGCAGCCGACGCGATGCTGCCGATTCTGGTGGATGCGGGTATTCCGGAGGTCGGCTACATGCCGTTCACCCCGAGTCTGCGGTTCGCCGTCGACGACGCTGCGTTCTTCGGCTCACCTCTCGAGGGCAACGCAGCTTCGGCGATGACCTTGCTCGGGCAGCTCGGCGTGGAGCGCTTCGCAGTGCTGAGCACGGAGGCCCCCACCACGAGGGAGTTCCACACCGAGGTGGTCGAGCCGATGGCGGCGGACTTCGGAATGCAGGCCGAGTCGATCTTCTACCCCTCCGTCGGAGCGGACTGGACCCTCGTGATGAGTTCGGCGCTGGTCGGTGACCCGGACGCGGTGATCACCATCGGGGCTCAGGAGACCGACTGCGTCGGCATGCTCCTCGCTCTCAACAGCCTGGACTTCGACGGTCCCGTGATGATGGGCGCATGTAGCGCCTTCGTCTCGGTTCTCCGGGATCGGGCAGTGGGCGTGTACACGTACAGCGACTTCTGGTGGCCGACGGCTTACGAGCTCGCAGACGTCGATACCCAGAAACAGATCGACCGGTATCTCGCAGCCATGGAGAGCGCCGAGTTCGGAGTCTTTTCCAATGACGGGCTTGCGATCCGGGCCTACGCCACGATCGAGAACCTCGCTTCGGTGCTCTCTTCGATCGATGGGCCGATCGGACCCCAGGCGGTCCTGGATGCCCTGCGAACCAGTGGAACCCACGAAGGGTTCATGGGTCAGCCGTTCAACTGCGACGGCCAGGTGTGGCCGGGTGACACTGCCTGCTCGCTCGGGGTCGTTATTTGGCAGGTGAACGATCAGTTGGGACTCGACATGGTGAGCGACGGTTTCATCGACCTTTCCGAACGCCGGCCAGCCGCCTAAGTTCGCGGCAGGGGGCTGCGTGGACTACATCTCGTTTGGCCTGACCGGGCTCGGCGGCGGCGCTCTCATCGCCGTGTGCGCCATGGGGCTCGTCGTCACGTACAAGGGCACCGGCTTCATCAACTTCGCCATCGGGGCGATGGCGGCATGGGGTGTCTACATCTACGACGAGCTCCGACGAACGGGGGACCTGATCCTGCCGGTCGTCGGGCTTCCCGATCGCGTAAACGTGTCAGCGCCGATGTCGTTCCTGCCGGCATTCGTCGTCGGTGTCGTCGTGGTCGTCGCGCTGGGGCTCCTTGCCCATGTGCTCGTCTTTCGGAGCCTGCGCAATGCACCTGCGCTCGCAAAGGTCGTCGCGTCGGTCGGGGTCATGCTCTTCCTTCAGGCCCTTCTCATCCTGAAGTTCGGTTCTGATGCGCGGGTCGCTCCTACGGTGTTGCCGACGGACTGGGTCGAGGCCGGCGGATTGAGCGTGCCGAGTGATCGTCTGATTCTCGCCGGGATAGCGGTGGTCTTCGCCGTGTTGGTCGGTGCCTACTTCAAGTTCACCCGGCTGGGTTGGGCGACGCGGGCGGCTGCAGAGAACCAGCGGTCCGCAGCGCTTGCGAGGCTCTCGCCTCAGTTCCTGGCTGGCACGACGTGGGTGATCGCCGGGGCGATGACGAGCGCAATGGCGATTCTCAGTGCGCAGACCGGAAGTCTGCAGCCAATCAACTACACCCTTCTCGTGGTGCCTGCCTTGGCCGCTGCGCTCCTCGGACAGTTCACGTCCCTTGGCGTCGCCTGCTTCGCAGGGCTCTCGATCGTAGCTTTGCAGGCCGAACTCACGTTTCTGCAGACGAAGAGCTGGTTCCCGGACTGGGCGGGTGTCGGGTTGACGGACGCCGTTCCCTTCGTGATCATCATCGTCGCCCTCTACCTGATCGGGCCGAACCTGCCGGGTCGCGGCGACGTCAAGGCCGATCCACCCCCGGAGGTCGGTCGCCCGACGCTGCGGCCGGGGGTGATCCTGCTGGCGGTCGGCGTCGGCGTCGCCGCACTCGTTCTCACGGAGGGAAGTACCCGATTTGGTGTGGTGACCAGCATGATCATCTCGATCATCGCCCTCTCGCTCGTCGTGCTCACCGGCTTCGTCGGTCAGATCTCGCTGGCTCAGGCTGCGATCGCCGGAGCGTCTGGGTTCTTCGTCGCCAAGATCGGTACCGGTCTGCCCTTCCCGCTGTCGATGCTCGCTGCGGCGTCGTTCGCAGCGATCGTCGGCGTCATCATCGGCATCCCCGCCCTCCGGCTCCGAGGGATCCAACTCGCCGTCGTGACGCTGGCGGGCGCGGTCGCAGTGGAACGCTTCGTCTTCCGGAACCCGGCGATCACCGGAGCACGCGAGACGATCCCGGACCCAGAGTTGTTCGGGCTCAATCTCGCCGTGCGCGAGGGCCGAATTCTCACCCGACTCGAGTTCGGCCTCATGGTCCTCATGGTGCTGCTTCTGGTTGTTCTCGTCGTCGTCAACCTCGCTCGAAGCGGTACCGGCAGGCGTTTCCTGGCGGTGCGCTCGAACGAGCGGGCCGCCGCGTCCGTGGGTGTCAGTCTGTTCGTGACGAAGACCGTGGCCTTCGCGATCTCCTCGTTCATCGCCGGCTTGGGAGGGGCGCTCATCGGCTACAGCCGAGGCCAACTCTCGCCAGCGTCGTTCACGGTCTTCGTTGGTCTGAGCTTCCTCGTCTTCGCCTACATCGGTGGGATCACGAGGATCTCCGGGGCGTTGATCGCCGGGCTCTTTGCCCCGCTCGGGATTCTCTACATGATCCTCGACCGGCTGCTCGACAACCTGGGCGACCTCGATGAGTACTACCTACTGCTGAGCGGCTTGGCCGTCATCATGGTGTCGATCGTGAACCCGAGCGGGATCGCGGGGCGCATTGTTCCTCGCGTGACGGCAGCGCTCCGCGAACGACTGCCCGCCACGGCGTTGTCGACGGCGCTGGAGCGCGGGGGCGCGGACCACGTCATGCGCCCGGAGCATCACGTGGGGACGAACAGCGGACTCGAGGTGTCGGACCTGGGCATCAGGTACGGCGGGGTCGTCGCGGTCGATCGGGTTTCGCTCGGCGTGCCCGGCGGATCCATCGTCGGGCTGATCGGCCCGAATGGCGGGGGAAAGACGAGTCTGATCAACGGTGTCAGTGGGTTCGCTGCCGCCACCGGAGGCGTTGAGGTGGATGGTCGACGAATCGACGCTGATGCACCGCATGTCCGGACGCAGCATGGACTGATCCGGACCTGGCAATCCATCGAGCTCTTCGACGATCTCACGGTCGGGGAGAATTGCCAGGTGGCCGCGGAGCACGGTTCCTTTGCAACCGCGCTGCTTGACTGTGTGCGGCCCGGGTGGACGGCCGAGTCGGACGAGGTCGAGCGAGCCTTGAGTTTGATGGGCTTGTCGCAGCTCTCGCACGCGCGGCCAGCGAGTCTGTCTCGCGGGCTGCGGAATCGAGTTGGGGTCGCTCGTGCGCTCGCGGGTGATCCCAAGGTCCTTCTCCTCGACGAGCCGGCTGCTGGGCTGGACACGGCGGAAACAGCTGCGTTCGGTGCATGCCTTCGCGATGTCGCAGCGACCGGCGTTGGTGTGTTACTCGTCGACCACGACATGGGTCTCATCCTCGACGTCTGCGACTTCGTGTACGTCCTCGACTTCGGCCGCATCATCGCGTCGGGTACGCCTGAAGAGGTGCGAGACGATCCGATCGTCATCAAGGCGTATCTCGGCGGAAATGCAAGGGAACCGGAGGTGACCGGTGATCTCACCGGCTCCGACTCGCCTCGACCCGCCCGGGCGGGGGAGATGGAGCCGACATGACACCGGCAGTCGAGCTTCGGGGTCTGACCGCCGGCTACGGCGACATCGCAGCCGTGCGAGACCTGAATCTGCGTGTCGACGAGGGCGAGATCGTTGCGTTGCTCGGGCCGAATGGTGCGGGCAAGTCGACGACCCTCTGGACGATCGCTGGAGCGCTGACACCGATGGCGGGGGATGTGTTCGTCTTCGGTGACTCCGTGTCTGGCGCGTCGATCAGCCGCGTCGCCCGGATGGGAGTTGCTCTCGTCCCCGACGACCGGGGTCTGTTCTCGCAGCTGACGGTCGTTCAGAACCTGAAGCTGCGCTCGCACCCGAAGAGTTCAACGACCATCGATGACATCATCGGGTGCTTCCCCGCGCTGGAGCGGCTCATGAGCCGTCGCGCCGGGCTGTTGTCGGGCGGAGAGCAGCAGATGCTCGCGCTGGGCTGTGCGCTGATCTCCGAGCCTCAGGTGTTGATGATCGACGAGATGAGTCTCGGCCTTTCTCCCGCCCTCGTCGATGCACTGCTTCCGCTGGTTCGCCGAATCGCCGCCGATACCGGGATGGCGGTTCTGCTCGTCGAGCAGCACGTGCATGCCGCGCTCGCGGTGGCCGACCGTGGCTACGTCCTCAACCATGGAGAACTGCATTTGGAGGGCGCAGCCGCCGATCTCGACCGGGACCGCGAGCTCCTCCAGGCGAGCTACCTCGGTGGTGCGGCGCTGAACGACAGCCATCCCGGACTGGCTCCGGACTGACGGCGCGTCAGTCGATGTTGTCGAGTGCACCTTCCCGGATCCCGAGACCGGAGTAGTAGTCCCAGAGCTTGTCGGCGTGGCGTTGCCGATTGCCGGCAGCAGCGAACGCTTCGAGCTCCTCGTCGGTGAGCGCCTCCACCCGGCCGAGCTGGGCAGCGCGATGCAGGGCCTCTGCGTTCTCGACGAAGTGAACGCAGTCGGCGAACAGCGTCCTCACCGACTCGGCCACGACGACGACGCCATGGGCCCGGATGAGGAGGGCGTGGCAGCCCCCGAGCGTGGCCGTCAATGCCGCGCCACGCGCAGGTGAGCTGACGTGAGCTGGGTCGGGGTGGACGGGAATCCCGTGTCGCCAACGCGCCGCATGGTTCTTCACGGGACGTAGGGGAGTGTCGGGCGTCAACGAGAAGACGGTTGTCACGTCTGCGTGGAAGTGGGCGACGGCGTTGACGTCGCCTCGGGCCCGCAGGATCTCGGAGTGGATGAAGCGTTCGCTCGGTGGCCGCAGCTCGTTCTCGCCGTCCTCGTCCGGGATCAGATCGCCGGAGAGGTCGACCAGCATCAGGTCGGACGGAACAACGTCGGCGCGGCTTCGGTCGATCGGCTGAATGAGAAATGCTTCGTCGCCGGGCACGCGAACGCTCACGTGGCCGCTGTAGCCCAGGATCCCCAGCATCTGGAGGAGCCGCGTGCACGTGGCGACCTCCTGTCGGAGCCCGTGGTCGGTGCAGGCGGCTTCCGGCATCGCGATTTCCTCCATACTGCAACGTAGCTGTCCGGCAGCAGTGTGCCCTGAAAACATGGGCAAAGTCGAGTCATTTGACATGTATCGCACATCTATGTAGCGTTTCTCTCAACGACTGGGGGGGCTGACGAGTGCTCGTCGGCCACGAATAGGGGGCCCTGATGAGCAAGCAAACAGCCGGTCACGTGAGCGTCAGCAGAGGCGCTCCTCGCCGTCGGTCACGAGTGATGAGCATGCTCGTCGTCGCATCTACACTCGCCCTCGGCTTCATCACGGTCACGGATGCGTCGGCGGCGGTTGTGGAGGGTGTGGCGTCGGCTCAGTGCCAGGCCTTCGGCGGCGGCGAGAGTGGTCCACCGCTCGGCCCGGCGGTTGCGG
>Ga0066836_10000086_pt1 | contig 35051 bp, 27 predicted proteins | sample ETNtaG_18_FD_71568 | JGI IMG/M metagenome (GOLD analysis project Ga0066836, IMG submission 71568) | Marine microbial and viral communities from oxygen minimum zone, Eastern Pacific Ocean - ETNP201302SV91 | ecosystem: Environmental > Aquatic > Marine > Oceanic | place: Pacific Ocean: Eastern... | reverse complement strand
TTGCTGGTTGAACGAGCAGAACTCTCTGATTCTGTGTGCTCCTCAAGCACGGATTCAGACAAACCGATTGCTGGGGCAATGAGCATTAAACCGACCAAAAAAAAGGCAACATACTGTGGGCGCATCGTTTTTCCGACACACACACCCTATCATGAGGGTTGCTGCGCATCCCATAGGGATGCGGTTAACGATAAGGGTGTAGAGTTACGTAACGATCCAAGCGAGATACGAATGATTCCCCATTCTCTACATTTGAGGCCATGGCTCGAACCGCCTCTTCAATCAATGCATGTTCTCCAGGCCCAATCCCCATGACTCTGCGCATGACATCCAGCATCGACCATTCGTCCTCTGTGATGATCTCATCCACCAAAGCTGCAATCAATGCTGTCTGGTAAGTTGTGGCATCTCCTATCTGTCGCTTCTCGTGCGCGTGTACATCGGTCGGGTTGACAGGATTCTCCATTTGGTTTCTCAAAATTTCCCAACCGTCAGCCATTACATCATCTGGAAGCGCAAACGCTCTGGCGATGACTCGTAGAATTGACATCTCGTCATCTGTAACGATTTCATCCTCAACCGCGGCTTCAAGCGTCCGCAGGTAGAGGTGCAAACCTCGTGTCCCCACTGGTCCCATGACTCGTCGACTCGGTTCGTGTGTATAAGCCAAATCCATTTGGTCTAACTTAGCGAACCTCCAGAATTGGCTAATTTCTGGCCATGTGTTGTGCAATACGTAGAAGCGCTGAATTCTGTTCGTTTTCGACCCTTTTCAATCCAAAAACGTGACACTGCTCAGCGAAATAGGCATGTCAAAACAATCCAAATTTGTATTTCATTTGTATTTCAATATGCAATACAGTTAATAGCGAGGTTGTGCGAGGGTGGTTTGTTCCGAGAGGTGAGATACCGATGCCAGCCAGCCAGATGACAAGTCTACGAATTCCCGAAGAGCATCTGATGCTACTCGACCAAAGAGTTGGATTCGATGGCAACCGAAACCGTTCCGATGTCATCCGAGCAGCCATCCAGTATTTCCTCGATTCCACTCCTTCAAACGCCGATGTTCGAACCGTCAAGTTCGAAATCGGGACAGTGACCAGAGAGCGACTTGAGGCGATCTACCGTATGCACGGTGATGATGCCTCCACAGTCGCCAAGAAGGCACTCGATGCTTACATCTCACAACTGGCCCAGCCAGACCGAATTACTGAGGCTCTGTTAGAGCGCTTGGATACATCGCGTGACAACACGCAACCACATGAGGATCATACTGCTTAGGCAGATGCACCAACCAGGGGCGAGAGACGTGGCAACGTACAATGATGATGGGATGCACAACGCGGGGGGGCGTGAAAACCCCCCCGCAACTTCTCCTGGCTTCGCAGGGCTCCAAGCTCGAGCGAAGTCTACAACACACAGCCGAGGAGCCGGCTTGATGGATGATGCTGGTGAGGCAGTCCTCACACTCGGGTTCTCCAACCTCCGCTTTCGCGCCAGAGAGGCAATGAAAGCGTTCTTCCGCTCACAAACCCCCCGCCCCCGTCTATCGGGGGCACCCCCTTCTTCGACGGATGCATAGTACACTCGTCACCCCTTCCCCGCCTTCGGGCGGGGACCCCCCTACTGGCAAGGTAGAACGCCAGTTTCGAGATTTCAAAGTGTAATCTTCAAGGGGGGCCGAGTCGCAGGGCGGGTTCCATGCCCTCGGAAGAATTGGACTCCGGAGTGCGATTCCTCGCACACGAGGAACTTCGTGAAGGGCAAGTCAGCATGATCAATGATGCCTTTGGGGCGATTTCAGACGGTGGTTTCCTTCTTGCCAATGCTCCAACAGGGATCGGAAAAACAGCGGCATCTCTAGCAGCAGCCCTCACCGTGGCCAGGGATAGAGCAGGGGCCAGAGTACTGTTCCTAACCGGCCGGCAATCTCAACACAGGATTGTCGTAGACACTGTTCGTAAAGTCAATGAGAGGGTCGAAGATGGTGTGCGTGATGTCACTCTAGTCGACATTATTGGACGGGAATCCATGTGCAAACATGTCGATCGCAAGACGGGGAAATGCTCATGTGAACAAGGAATCCCTGAAAGTGAGCGCTCAAACAGGCGATTTGGACTCGTCAACGAGATTCTTGATAAGCCACAGCATGTCGAATATTCGATTGAATACGCGCACAAACGTAGCATATGTGCATGGGCCTCAGCACGTGAAGCTGCAAAGGATGCTGATATTTTGGTGTGCGACTACAATCACGTTTTCCTAGACAACGTTCGCAATGCATCCTTGCCTTCGATGGGAATCGAATTGGAAGATGTCATTGTGGTTGTTGATGAAGCCCACAATCTACCGGACCGAATCCGACGAAGCCTCAATCGGAATCTGACATACAGAATGTTAGGCTCTGCAATAGATCAATTGCGAGAGTATTGCGATGAGGTGGAAAAACGCGAAGGGGTTACAGCGACTACTGCCCTAGGCAGGGATTGCGAGAATGTAATGCAGGAATTTCGAAAGCGCTTTTCACTATGGACCAAGAAATTGCAAGGGACTTCTACTGATGCCAGTGACATGGGCAAGAAAGTTGAGGAAAAGGTGGACGCTGGTCAGGTATTGGCAATGCTCCGCAAGGAATTGACAAAAGAAGAAATCGATTTGAAATCACTCATTCTTCAATTATTGAAGGTTGATTCAAATGAACTTGACCAAGAAGATGGTGACGAGGATGAAGAATTGGAGGTCCACCGGGTTGCAGAATTCCTCTCAATTTTGAGAGATAACGAGCAAGACTCGGCCCTGTGTGTGGCCTTTAATTCCCAAGGAGATGATCGTCGGATAACGACACACTTGCTCGACCCCGGAATCGTCAGTGGTGTTGTATTCAATCGTGTTCTTGGAGGTGTATTGATGTCGGGGACATTGACACCCCCTGAAATGTATGCTGAAACACTATCCATTTCTTCCAATCGTAGTTTATTCAGATCTTACCCCTCCCCATTCTTGGATGATCGAAGACCTGTGATGATTGCTGCAGATGTTACTTCGAAATACACGGCGAGGGGTGAGGCGAATACGAATAAAATTCGTGACCACATCCGTGCAGTCCTCAAACAAACGCCAGGCCATGTTGCAATTTTCTGCCAATCGTACAGGATGCTGGAGGAAATTGTTGGAGAAGGATATTGGCCCGGGCGAAGAACATACATCGAAGACAGGAAATGGTCGAAAAGGGTCGTCGACAGTAGATTGAACGACCTGTACAACGCAAGAGATGGCGGGATCAAGGTCCTTCTAGCGGGCGTTTTTGGAGGCAGACTGGCAGAAGGTGTCGACTACTCTGGAAATATCCTAGACGCCGTAATCTGTGTTGGAATCCCAATCGCCCCTCAATCCGTCCCACAGATTGCTTTACGCGAGTATATCGAAGACAAGCACGGCCGTGGGAAGGGCTGGAAATATGGGGTGATTCAACCGGCTGTGAACAGTGTACTGCAAGGCTTGGGTCGCGCGATTCGAAAGGTAGAGGATCGCGCGTTTATTCTCCTCTTGGACAACCGTTTGTTGAGTGGACAGTACAAATCATGCTTACCACCGACCCTGCAGCCATTTACCGCCGATAATTCGAGCCGAACCGAACGTCGAGTGAAGGCATTCTTTGAGCGCCACCCTGCACCTGCAAGAGGCGAATAGGACGATGGATGGGTTCAAGGACACCCGAGGATGCCACGAATAGGGGAGATAGCATGGACTGGGAGACTGTCGAACTGGTTTCAATTCCAGAAGATGACGAAAAGGTCACCCCTGAACCAATCCTAGCAGGACTTTCAGCCGAACCCTCGGATTTGCACAATGCATTCTTGTCAGACCTTCCGCACCTCGCAGAAACTCAAGCTGCACATGCGAATTTTCTTTCAATGGCCGGTGAAGGTGTCGATGCACATTTCGCTGAGATTCAATCGATGCAAACAGCAGAGATTGTAATCGGAAACCTTGGCGGATTCCGAGAAGGTGATGCCTTGGTCCTACCACTTTCTGGTGCGATTCAGGATCGTGTACAACTAGAGATGCACTCGAACAGTGAAGGGACATCCCTTCGACTCAATGCAGAAGGGCGTGATGGAGAGAACCTCTCTCGAACGTTTGCACTACCACCTGGCACGGAACTGGCTCGCGCCGGTTGGCGCGGTGACCAATTGGTATTCGATCTCGTCCGCGACTAATCTCAGACAGGTGGAGGCGCTGCGGCTGCAGGCATCTGTGACGCATTCTGAATCTCTGCGATGGCTCGCTGAAGCGCTGCGGTCGCCTGACTGCGGTGCGCATCACCCAACTCATGGCGGCTGTATCTGGCAATCTCAAACATGTTGTCGAGTGCAGTCAGAGCCTCGTCACTGATGGTTGGCATCGCCTTTCGAATGGCCATCTCGAACTCACGTACGGTTTCGAAATCCCGGCGTAGATGTCCATGAGACATCAGAACGCCACAAAGTTCCTCGTAGCAGTGGAAAATAGCCTCGCGAATCTCATCTCCAGCGGCCAACAATTCTGCGGTATAGGAGAATATCTCTGCCAATTCATCCACTGTATCTCGACGGCGGACGTAGAGGACCCATGCTGCTCCAACTGCTGCTGCGATGATTGCTGACACCAGTCCGTAGACCCAGTAGGACACACTTTCCGATGTTTGGCTTTGTGCCTCGTACTCCAATGGGTGCAAGTCACGCGCGAGGTTTTGCTTGCTCTCATCTGAAAGTTCAGCTGATGAACTGTTGAACTGTAGATGCAATGTACCCCAGTGATCTTGATCCGATAGAGATGGTAGGCTGGTTGGAACTGAGAATTCAAACTCCCATACGCCTGCATCATCAGTAAATCCTGCCAGATACATTTCGAACGGATCGATCTGTGAATCGTTCCTCAGATGGGCTTCAATGGCAATACCGGGGACGATTTGGCTGGAGTAATAGTCACGAACGACGACACTGCCGTTGATGGAGTGTCCACCCCATTCGACGATGTCATACTCAATTTCGAATGTCGCACGCACGCGCAAGAACAATTCAGCACTCGTGTTTGCTTGATTAAAGTGATTTATTTCATCGCGTTCACTCGTCAATACAAGCGTCAAATCACCAGGACTGATGTATCGGTCCGCTGTGAATTCAATGATGAATCCGCCCGTCAGGTTGTCCCACATGATATTCGATGTGGGCAGGGATGTATTTCCAGTCATCAAAAGTAAGGACATGTTGATGAGTGAATTTCCGTTACCACCGACTTCATCAACTCGACCTTCGATTCGAACAGGGTGAGTCGAATCGCTACGGATTGAATTGTCTGACACGAATGTGATTTGCAGATTCACATCAGCCCATGTTGTGACTGTTTCATTGCTCTCACTTCCCAACCAAGATGGTGCACCTGCGTAAAGTGCAGTGACGGTGTGGTCGCCGCGGTTACTCGACATATCAACTGGAATAATCACTGAGAAGTTTCCATTTTCATCTGTGGTGACCGATGCAAATGAGGCGCCATCCAATGCGATTTGAATCGTTGCATCAGAAATTCCAGGCAAGCCTACAACATCGCTATCGTATAATCGGCCGTTGAGGATCCAATCGAATCCACGTGTTGCATCTCCACCATATTCTGCACTCAATGAAATGGCCGAATGGTGTGCCACCCAGAGTGTGCTGTTTGCATCACCACTTCGATACCAACCTTGTTCTGGAGCGAAGACGTCGATTGTGTGATTGCCCAATGCCATCGATGAGGGGATGGTCCAATTTAGCGACCAAACACCACTTGAATCGGTAGAGGCATTACCAATCAGCATCCCTCCGATTCGAATATCGACATTGTGACCTGCAATCCATCCGGCAGGTAGGTTGTCTCGAACCGTTCCTGAAATGGTCACTGAATCTCCGATGGCTACAGCATCGGTTGGTGCGATATCGATATTGACTGGGCTGTATACCTGCCAATCGACGGTCGCGCTTGAACCGAGATAGAACTCAGCGCCTACGAATTCAACATCCATTGTCACAGGACCAAGAGTCATGTCGGATGGCACGGGGTAGAATACATCGAAGGTGCCGTCCACATTGGAGGTGACATTTGTCAGGAATACATTGTCAAGGTAGATGCCGATTGTCATGTTGGCAACTGGTCGATCGACCGAATCCAACAATATTCCACTGATGGAAATAAGCTCCTCACGGTCGATTGGACCTCCACCGGATACGATGTTGATTTGTGTGGGCTGGGTGGCGTTGAATATCGCATTTGCATTTGCAGGCAGGTAAAACTCTGGATTCACAGAATCCCCAGCCCCAACCGGGTCGACCCAAAGATATCCTCCAAGGAAGCGGACCTCAATGGTGTGCGCGCCGGCGGTGATGCCCTGTGGCAGGGTATACGTCAATGAGTAAGCACCAGTTGGACCATCGGAAATTACGGACCATGTGCCACCAACATCATTGTCATCAATGTACAAGTGGATTACACCACCCGATGCATTCCCTTCAGCATCCAATAGTGGCATCCCCCATTCGTCGAGTAGTGTACCGTTCACGATGAGAGTTTGACCAGCGATGAGTGTTCCTTCGATACTATCGATTGTTAGAACCGTTGAAGCTAGGATGATGATTCTGGTATTCGTAGCGTCACCAATCACACCGGTTGTTCCCGCCAAGCCCGCATAACTTGCATTGACCCAATGTGGCCCTGGAGCGGTTGTGTTCAGGACTGTGATCGTAACACTGCCCATTCCATTGGAATCGGTCGTGACCGTCACGGCGTTATTCATACCCACTGGATCGATTGTGACCGTTTCATTCTCAATCGGGTTTCCAGCGTTATCGATAAGTGAGATATTCACCGTGAAATTATCCCCACGCACGGTTCTCGATTCAAGATCCAAGTCGATTGGGCTGGTGATTGTCAATACCGAATAGCCCCTACTGTCGAAGGTGTTGTTTGCACTACTTGCCCCGTAGAAGTTCACAGTTGGAGTGAAATCGGCTGTAATCGTGTGTGTACCGCGCTCGAAGTTGGCATCCAAGGTGACCCAAGCCCACCAAGTTCCATCGCCCTGTGCAGTTCCATTGGCAACGGTGAATGTATTCGTCCAGCCATCGATATCGAAAGTGAGCGTGGGTAGCATCGGCGTGCCATCCCGCTGGATAATCGCAGAACCATTGTCAGAAATCAATGTCCCAGAGACATTGAAACCGCCGCCTGCAATTGGATTGTCGACGATGGTGTCAACCACGAGGAAAGTGAGTGATCGCACTGTTACCGTGTTGATTTGGTGATGATCTGGAAGCATGTGCCAAGTTCCGTTGTAATGCAGAGTAATGGTGATTGGACCCAATGGTTGATCGTTGGGGATGGTATATGAGAATCCGACATCACCAACCACATCCGTAGTATTCTCTGCCAACCAAGTCTCATCAAATTGTGCTCCAACAGAGGTGAAATTGATGATGCGTGGCGCACCATTGCATGTACTGCAGTTGAAATCGGTTGTTTCAACCAACTTGCCGCCGAAGTCAACGGTATCACCTCGGTTCACTACGATACCAGAGAGTGGGTATTCATTCTCAAAGTCGGTTACCCCCATCACGAGGATGGTCATGTTACCGGTATCGGTGAGATAGAATGGGTTTGAACCGTTGATTACCGAGACGATGAGCTCATGATTACCACTCACAATTCCGTCTCCATTCGGATCTGAATTCACTGTCAAATTGAATGAACCATTGATTGCGGTCGTATGTAATGTTGCCATCTTTTCTTCTTCATCATCCAACCAGAAGACCTCGATGTCAACGGGGCCAGAGAATGGACGGGTCGGGTCCACTGAATCTTCAATGATACCTGACAACTGGAAGTTGGTGCCAGCGATTACGGTTGAGGGTACACTCTGATCAAAGATGACAGATGTCAGGACTTGGACAGTGACATTCGCCATTGTGTGATTGCCAGTATATCTTGCACCATTGTTTGTAGACAGTGTATCCGATTGATCGGGATACATGACAGCCCACACATCGTAGTAACCTGGCTCCTGTGTGAGTGGGACGGTCCACGTTAGAGTTGCGCGTCCGTTGCCATTGGTGGTGAACACACCGAGAGATGTGTTGGCTCCATTGGCATCCCAGAAGAATTCAACCGCTGCGGCTGAAATGTTCGCCAGCCCTTCTTGACCGGGGGGTGGCTCTGAATAGAACGCCGCGATATCTTTGACATCCACTTCTAGAATGAGTTGATTGTTGACTTCGACAAGAACGGCTGAATTGTTCAGCAAAAGAGCCGCTTCAGATTCGGTCCCGATATCCAATTGATGGGGTTCTTCCAAGTTGTAGTAGGCGCCGCCCGGTGGAGCGCCCGCCGAGAAATCGGCAGAGACACTGATGCCCCAAATTCCACCTGGGAAATTGGTTGGCATCGTGAATGACATGTTGAACAGTCCAGTTGTCGAATTGACAGGTGTCGCGCCAATCGGGATGAACCAAGGTGGTGGAGGGTTGCCCATGGGGTCGGGCGGTCCGACACCTGGGAACTCAAACTCAAAGATGAGTGATGTTTGGTTTCCGGTAATGAGTGAATTGTTCAAGTCATCACGCATATCGCCCGTAATGTAGGATGTATTCCCAATGTGTACCCAATTGTCGGCAAGGGTAGTGCTGATCAAAATGTACCCCATAATTCGCACGTCACCTTGACTGTTGGCATCCTTGTACCATTGCGTGGACGAAGTGTAATTTGTATACCACATATAATCGCCAACCAGCGTGTTCGCGTCCGGTGTCCAGTCGATACTGAGGGAACCGAACTCTACGTCTGCTGAAGTGTTGGTCGAAATGAGGTTGCCTTCGAATTCGGAGAGGTATGTTCCATTCGCAGGCAAGACGTAGTTGCCTCGGTGATCAGTCAATCCGATGTTGGTAATCGTAGCTTCACCACGTTGCAGAGGATTGATGATGTATTCAATATTGAGCGTCGTTTGTAGACCATAACTCAAGTTGTTCGTTGCCGCATCCTCCTGCAAACCAGCGATATCACTGGCACCTAAGGCATCAGGAATGAACAACAATTCTACATCGAGATATCCGGGGTCAAGATTTTGGGCAAACCCTGTACCGAAATTCCAGACAAGACTGTAATTTCCAGGACTTGTTGACCAAGTTGAGGCGTTAAGAGTCCATGAAGTGATATTCTCCATGGGACCCGAGGAACCGTTCATTCGCATCTGTAGCCAAAGGGTCCCTTCCATCGGAACAACCGATTGTCCTCGACTGAGGATTGAACCGTTAATGTAGAGATCTTCATCGATAGATAGTAACGAATTGTTGGTACCTGGGCCTTCCAATACCGCAGTTAGGTTTGGAGCGGCACTGATGTTGAAATTGAGATTGTATGTACTCGGCAACGCGTGGTATGTTGGAGGCACAGATAGATGTAGACTATCGACATGCCAGCCAGGGAACTCAATTGTTGCAGGAAGAAGGCCAATGGCTTCATTCTCATCAAGTGTGACATTGAATTCATAGTAACCATCTATGCCAACCACAGTCTGTAGAGAGACCGGGCCATCGATCGTGCTGGTGTAATTCATGAACAGCACGAGAGAACCAACATCACTGGGGTCGTGGAAGGGGATGTTCTCCCATCGAACGTGTCCGGATACCAATGTGGTCGTACCTGCACCAACGATTGGTTCACCCGGTTCCGAAGGGGTATCTTGCGTAATATTCAGTGAATCTGTAACATTGATTGTCCACAAGAACGTCTTGTAAGAATGCTCAACATAACCACCTTGTACAACCTCGACGACCAGTGAACCGTAACCTGGTTCGACAATTTCTGCAGGGATGCCTCGTAGAGAGAAATTACCGATTGAACCTGTCAAACCGCTGCCCAACTGCCGTTGTCCCGTAGCACCGAGGCTTGGATTGTTGGCTGCCTCTTCGGGTGGCATGAGATACAAGCGGACCGAGTGATTTTCAATCGGTGTGTTGTTATCGGTGAATTCTAGAGTTCCATTCAGCCAAATGTCTCCAGTTGAATGATTACGATGAATGGTCAAGGGTTCCCAGGTCTCACCAATAATTTGAGTAGGTGCTGCTGCAGGACATGGATCAAAAGGAACCCAGCCCATATCCAATGAATTCCCAGCAGGATTGGTTTGTAGGTGAACCTCTGACCAAGATGCGGTATTTGCACCTGTAACGGTATATCCTTCACCGTTCCAGAACCCACCGCTGAATCCAGTCACCTTTCGAGCTGGCAATCCAGCCAGGCGAAGCATGGTCGTAAACGCAGTTGAGAATTCTGTACATCGACCCTCCTTCGCAGCGACGATGAGGTGGAATGTTAGGTCCTCTTCCATCGGTAGAGCGCTACCATCGTGATTGCGTAGATACTCAAAGGTCGCATTACCATTCACGAGGAAATCTTGCAGCGCGACGACCTTGTCGTATGCACTGACGGCTCCGGCTGCCGCAATCACATCATTGGTGATGTTCAGTACCTCTGAGAAGGGGTGGGTTGGATCTGTGAATTCAGGAGGTAGGTCCATCGCGTACGTGCCCGCGCCCGCGTAAGCAATCGAATTGTTCAACTCGTCAGATTCATACCAAATCTCAGGAGCATCAGCGAATAGACCAACAACGCCTGCATCTTCGACCTTGATATCGTGTGTGATGTTACCATGGCTTAGGTTGGCCAGAGTATCGGCCCAACCCATCACACCGGTTGTCGCATAGGGGTGTGCGAGGTTTGAGCTTGTCACTGGATTCATAAATGTCAGAGACCAACTCTCGGTGGAATTGTGGAAACTGTTGTTTGCAATCCATTGGTCATCCGTCCATCCTTGAGCCATTTGAGTCCAGATTTGAGTGGATGTATTCTTCCCATAGGCGGCACCGGTATACGAATCATAAGTGTGAACACGCCAAAAGCGTTCCAGAGTTGGGTCCGCACTGAAAGTAGTGTTATTTGCGAAGAAAACAATCTCGTTCTGGATCACATCATCTGTCGGGTCCCATGGGTTGAAATTTCCACCAATGCAACCGAATATCCACAGTGGAGGTGGACATTCTTCACCATCGATCATTCCGCCACCATCGGTATCGGGATCGCGCCAATCGGTTCCAGTGTTGTTTTCGACACTGTCAGGGATGCCGTCCCCATCGGTATCGATTGGGTTCTGGTCATCGCCAGGATCATTTTGTGGATTTGTACCGTCGAGGTATTCCTGACCGTCCCAAACACCACCGGCGTCAGTATCGGGATTGAGGTAATTTGTAACGTAAGAATCTGCACTACCATTCCCCAAAATCCCAGGGATGAAATCCAAATGACAACCAGTAGTATTTTCGAAATAGTCATTCAGTAAATCGCCATCAGAATCCAAGTTGTTATCACACGGCTCCATAGGATCTGTACCACCCATGACTTCATCGTAATCATTGACGCCGTCACCATCAGAATCGACTGCCGTGGGCAAAGAAGTGAATCCGAACGTGCCCATCAGTTCCTGCCAATCCGCGAGGCCGTCGCCATCCGTGTCCTCAAAATCATCATCACAATGGCGCTGAGTCGAGCCGATTGTGCCGGATTGAATCGCATCGAAGTGGCACCAAGACCCGTTTCGATGAACTGCGTCAGTCGTACCTGCTGGTGGTGCTAAGGCCACACCGAAGAGGATGTTTGATTGAGAAGATGAAAAGGCGAATGATGTATGTTGACCATTGGAATCATTGTAATATCCAATGCCTCCATTTGGATTGAAACCTGATGCATTTGCAAGGGTGAGGCGTTGCAAGGAACTGCTGTAACTAACAATAAGGGTCGAATAATCAATCATTGAATCGCAAGGATCTGTGCCGTGAGACCAGTTCCGTTCATCACCATCGCCAACCCCACCAAAGTCTGTATCGAAAACATTCCACATGGTGCATGTGAGATTTTCCTCCCAATTCTCAATACCGTCATTATCGAAATCGCCGGCATCTTCACGCCGTGTAGGGTCGGTTTCGTTGGCACCTACCAAACCATCTCCATCTTTGTCTTCATCCCCATCATCGAGTAAATCATCGTCTGTGTTGTTATCACGTGGGTCACTGGCCTGAGGAGGGTTCCCATACATCCCTCCGACCTCTACACCATCGTTGATGCCATCGCTATCTGTATCGACATCTGTCGGGTCGGTCAACAGGACCAGGGCTTCGTGGGAATCGTTGAGACCGTCACCATCGGTATCGGGTTGCATTGGGTTTGTGCTCATGACACCATCAACCTCAGCGGTTAGGGTTTGGCAGCCGCCCGGTCCAATCGCCAATACTGGGTTACAAGGCGAAATGGTCTCTGTTCGACCACTGCCTGCGGGACCAGGTTGGAAATAATCAACACCGTTTGAGCTGGTGTCCCAAGACGGATTCATGTATTCGTAAATATTGACAAGACCGTCGCCGTCGGGATCGCCAAACATCCCATCTGCGTTGGATGCACTGGTCGCATTCAGACCGTTGGCAACTTCCCAGCCATCGGACATACCATCATTGTCGGTATCCCAGCCGTCTGGGTCTTCATCGATATCACCGTCGCCATCGTCATCATCACTTCCACAGTTTGTATCGCCGTCATTATCAGGGTCGGCAGCGTCGACCAGTCCGTCGTAATCGTTGTCGATATTGTCATTGCACATATCGCCCATTGGATCTTCATCTGCACCATCTGATCCTTGACCAGGGGTTGCTTGCATTGCAGATTCTTCATCCCAATTGCGAACTGGGACAGTACCATTCCACCAGACACCATTGTCCAGAAGACTGGATGTGCCAGTCAAATCCCAATTGGATGGTTCAAGGTAGGTATACTCCTGCAGGTTGCTAAGACCGTCGCCATCAGGGTCGCCGGCTGCACCATTATTACCAAGAGTGGAAGCATCTAGAGGGTCCAAACCATACTGGTATTCCCAGCCATCAGGCAAGCCATCGTTGTCACTGTCCCAATCTTGAGGTTGAGTGTTGAGCAAGAACTCAAGGCCCATGGTCAAACCATCGCCATCTTGGTCATTTGTTGCTGCCGCTTCCCATGCCGATAGTTGAATGGCCGCTAGGCTTGAGAAAATCATCAGCAGTGTAAGTCCAATCGCACGGAATTTCTGTGTTCGCAGAGTGAATTCTCGGGCGCTCGGAGCGAGAGATACGTTCGTAGGCATGGCTGAACCCAGTCATCTCCGTGCCCATCAGGGTATTAAGGCAAATGGAGCGACGTTCGGACAGAAAGCGACCCTCCTATGGAGGGTCTCGACGCCAAAGGGCCTCAATCGAAGTCGACGAGCTCGATATCTTCGTCGTCATATGTGTCATCATCTTCAACGCTGACAAGGTCCGGTAATTCCATTTCAGTCTCTTCCTCAGCCTCATCATCGTCGACCCACACATCGATGTACTCAATGCGATTTCTGCGCCCAGTGACCGCTGCAACAAGCAGAATCACGACACCCAAACCAATCGCGATTGTTGAGGGGCGTGGATTTTGTAATTCTTTCAAAATGACCCCGAAGACACCATCGATTTTGATGCGGACTGTGACATCCATATCCGCCGTATATTCCGCAGGATAGGATTCGTCCTCCGAGAGCGGCGTGGCGGTGATGGTAATCTGCACTTGATCGTTGTTCAACGCATCCTCGCCAGCTCGGATTTTGACGGTGAAAAATTCTTGAGTAAACGCCTTGACGGAAATCAATTGAGCACCGGTAGTCGAATTGTAGGCATCTGCTGACCAGCCTGCAAGGTTGCTTTCCACATCAGCATCGAGAAGCACCATCACATCGCTATTGCCATCATTCTTGACAATCATCGTAATCTCTTCCTCCATTCCGGGTCGGAATACAGAGATTGCAGAGAAAAGTTTGATCTCAATCGTCGGATCATCTTGGCCGATTTCGACGGAAATCGGGAGGTCGAAATAGCGAGCTATCGATACATCGGAAATATCTTCACGGACACGCAGGTAAATTGTGTGATTTCCTTGTATGACCTGACTTGTGAGTGTAATGTCAAGATTTACCAATGCTGTGTCGGTTGGAGCCAACTGAACTCGCGGAGAAGGATCTCCATTGTTGTCTGTGATATCGTACTGCCACAAACCATACTTCGCATTGGCTTCAGGATACAGATTCTCATCTACGTTGCGATCGAGATTTTGTGGGTTCACAATCAGCCAATCTGTGACGGTGTCGCCTTCTGTCATCGTGTTCGTGATTTCAATAGAGAAGGAGATATGATCCGCATTGTTGAGGCAAATTTCGGCATCTGCATGACCCAGTGGTGTCGCATCGCAATCCCATACAACTTGGGCCTGGATACCGAATGTGCGCTGAATTGTGAAAGCAATCCTTGCTTTCTCAGTAGAGTTTCCAATACTGATAATCTCGAGTTCAATCATACCTGTATCCGGGTCATCTCGTGAGGTTGATGGCTTGACTTGCAAACGAATTGTCTGGGTCGTGTGACGATCAAGTTCACTGGTGTGGTATGTGCCATCACCTTCATCCTCTTCGATGCGCTGACCGGTGTCGTTGTCCCAGAATCGAAGGTTGGCATTGGAATCCTGCTTGACATCGATTCTGAATTGATCTGAGTCGAAGCCGGTATTGAAGATTTCAAGATAGAACGTGGTAAAGACACCGTCCTCCACATATCGTGGAATGTTTTCATCGATGTTGAGTGCTCCTGTGCTGTTGGCAAATTGGTTGTCATGGGCTTCTGGCCACAAACTCACCATGGGTGGAGAGTATGTGTCCAGTTTCTCCAAATCGAGTTGTAGGGTTGTTTGGTGGACCAAAACCGAAGCATTGTCATAGGCTACGGCTCGAATCTCTAGTGTGTCTGGAGCATCTGTCAAATCGTCAGGTGCGGTCAACAATAGCACAGGGTGAGCTTCCATACCGCCACCAGAGAGGTCGTAAATCTGGTCCGCCCGATCGAATTCAACGATCCAACTGGATGCCAAGTTGGACAATACGGCCAACTCAACGCTCAATGCGAATGCGTTCCCACTCGCGCCAACGTGGCGTAAATCGAGGTTTATGGGTGTGGTTGAACTGGGTGCAATATATTCGACTACCCTTTCGTTACCATGGGTAAGGGCAACACCATAGGAACTCATCAGAATATTTGGATGATCGATGGTGAATGATTTGCCTTGGATATTCTCAACCTCGAGATCAAGTTCATACCACCCAGAATTGAGACCACCTGGATATGTCCAATTGTATTGGGCGCGGAGCGCGTTGTTGTCGGTGACCAACTCTTCATCATCAAATGTGTGCGTGAAGGCTTCCAGACCATTGTCGTCAGTCATGTGTAATCGAACGACATCGATATCCTCTCGACCAAACGCATCTCGAAGTTCAACATTGAACTGCATGATGCGCATATCGGGTGAATCATTGGGGAACCACGGGTTTTGTTCAGTGCCTACTTCCTCATCGGTCCAAACGCTACCTGGGCGGTGAACCTTCACCTGTGAACCACTGAGAGGCTGGGTTTCAACCTCAATCTTGGAAAAACGTCCTGAAGCAGTGTCGATTTCATTCCATGCGACCCAAGCATCGCAGTCGGCACTTCCACCACCTGGCCACTGTCGGCCACTGGTATCATCACCGGTACCGTTGGGTGGATCGGTACCTCCTCCTCCAGAATCGCAATCCATGTCTGCCGATACGACGACCTTTAGTCGCTCATCAGCATCGACTGTGAAATCAGCAGGAGAGCCCCAACTCGGGTGGAAATATCGCTCATCAAATCCACAGGAGTTGCCACCCACGAGTGAGGGTGTGCAGGCATCTGTAGTCCAATCTTCAGTTCCAATAATCGAAGTGCCGGCGATGACGGAAACGGTCCAATCAACCGTTGAACCTTCTTGTCCAGTCGCCTTCAAGAAAAGGACGATCTCCAATTCGTATTGGTTTCCATTTGGAGTTCCTGTAATCACCAAATCAGAGAGCATCTGATCGGTTGAGAATTCAACATTTGTTCCCGATGCTGATTCTTCCTCTTGGCCACCACTATCTGGGCGCTCAGTTGTGATTCTTCCATCGGTTGGGTGGCCACCGGGAGCGGAAGCGAAGTAGAGGTCGTAACTAACTGTCCCAGAATCGCTTCGGGTCGGCACCTCATCGAGTGTTTGTGAGGTTGGAATCATGTGAATCATGAACGAAGATAGCATGACAGCGACCAATAGAATGGCCATTCTGCTCTTGCCTCGAGTAACACCCAGCATTCGCTCACCTACGGTGACCCGTGACATGTAGTCCATTAAACGGTTTGCAGGACGCGATTAATTGAGACTTCACTCTCTCGGGCTGCATCGTAGATGCAATAAACACGGAAATTGGTGCAGGGGGTGGGATTCGAACCCACGAAGGCATTGCCCCCGGAGCTTAAGTCCGGTGCCGTTGGCCGGGCTTGGCAACCCCTGCGGGCTGTTTGAGCCGCACTCGGGTTTTGAACGCTACTACGTGGTTAGCGACCATCCACCATCAACATCGATGATCTGTCCTGTGATGTAAGAGGGTCCTGCGGCAAGGAACAAAACCGTCTCGGCAACTTCTTCTGTATTCCCTTGACGCCCCATCGGTATAGATGAGAGGACTGCGGACCTTTTCTCCTCTGATTCCCAATCCTGGAACAGTATCGCACCGGGACCCACTGCATTGACTCGAATCGAGGGGGACAGTTCCTGTGCCAAACTGCGAGTCATGGAAAGTAAAGCCGCTTTTGACGCACAATAATGACTTAGTTCAGGCCAATCATTTCTACCACTGGAATTGTCGATCATATTGATGACAGAACCGGGGTCATCCTTCCCTTCAAAACGGAGGTGTGGTGCAGCGTGTTGAATCAACATTAACGGCGCTTCAGCATTGACCCTCCACATCATTTGTGCAGCATCGGATGTCATCTCATCCAGTGGTATCTTTTCGAATATAGATGCGTTGTTTACGAGGATGTCGAGTCGTCCTGCTCGTTCGATAACCGTGTCGATTAATGCAACTCGATCGTCTTCTTCAGAGAGGTCAGCTCGAACGACGAATGATTCGCCGCCAGCCGCTTCAATTTCTTCGACCAAATCTTCTGCTGCGGCGAGGCTGCGATGACAGTGGATGGCGACGATTGCTCCAGCGTTTGCCAGTGTGCGACAGATTTGCGCACCGATGCGTGCTGCACCTCCTGTCACCAAAGCGACCTTGTCCTCAAGTTCTACTCCCATGATGTTTGGAGTTGACTCTTAGTCTTCAACGCTCCGAACCCGACCCTAGGGTCGGGAAACAAAGGATTAACCGAGTCCGATGGTGACAGGCATTACGGGAGTGGTGTCAATGTCTGGAAAACGGCTACCTATGGCGAAAGAAACCAAGCCACTCTCGGCGATTGAACGTCGAAAAAAATCTCGCAAAAGATTGCCGTCTTGGTTCAAGACATATTTGCCGACTGGAGAGGCGCAAGTCGCCTTCAATGATGTCCGTGGAAATGTGCTCGAACACAAGTTGAATACGGTCTGCCAAGAAGCGCAGTGCCCCAATATCCACGATTGCTGGGGAAGAGGTACTGCCACGTTTATGGTCGCTGGTGAGGAGTGTACTAGGGCCTGCCGATTCTGTGCCGTTGGAACTGTGAAAAATCCACCCCCTCTCGACATTGATGAGCCCGAAAATTTGGCTGAAGCAGTGGATTTGATGGGTGTGACCCACGCGGTGATTACCTGTGTCAATCGAGACGAGCTCCCCGATGGAGGAGCATCTCATTACCGCGCATGTCTGGAAGCGGTTCACGCACGCAAACCCGATGTGGGACTCGAGTTCCTCTCTTCCGACCTGGATGGGAACCTTGAGGCATTGTCAGCACTGTTGGAGGGTTTGGAATTGCGAGTATTTGCGCACAATGTTGAGTGTGTCCCTCGATTGGATTCTGTGGTCAGAGATCATCGAGCATCATTTCAGCAATCCCTGACAATTTTGAGAGAAGCCAAACGCCTCAGACCAGATATTTTGACCAAATCGAGTATCATGGTAGGAGTGGGGGAAACGGATGAAGAGGTTGTCGAAGCCATGAGGCTTCTTCGCGAAGTTGATGTGGATTTGTTGACCATTGGTCAATATCTTGCACCATCGCCGCGCCACCTTCCTGTCGATCGATTTCCAGAACCAGAGGTCTTTGGGATGTGGGATCAAGTTGCCAGAGAATTGGGTTTCAAAGCCGTGGCATGTGGACCATTGGTGCGTTCATCCTATCGGGCGGGTCTCCTCTATGAGGAGGCAAAAGGTGGCCCTGTGACCCTCACCTACGGTGAGCCATGAATCAGCGAAACGCTATGAGCGAATTTGGAGTGGTGAGAATAATGGGCGAAGAGAAGGAGACGCAAATGCACGTTCCCGTGCCTCCTCACCGTGAAGGTGGGACATCCTTCCCCTCCCCTCACGATATCCCTGCAGGCCACCATGCAAAACCAGCCATAGATTGCGATGGGGCCGAAACCAAAGATATGGCGTATGGTCTACTTCGTGTCCTGAATGATGAGGATGAAGCGGTCGGCGACTGGGATCCAAAACTGGATGTGGAAACACTTCGCCAAGCATTGGAACACATGGTTCGAATTCGAGCATACGATGATCGTATGATGAAGATGCAACGTCAGGGACGGCTTTCGTTTTACATGAAGTGCTTGGGAGAAGAAGCTGTCAGTGTCGGCGCAGCGATGGCGATGGAGAACAGGGATATCGTCATCCCCTCGTATCGACAGCAAGGATTACTGTTTGTCCGTGGTCGAAATATGGTGGATATGATCAGTCATTGTATCACCAATTCAAATGACAATGTCAAGGGACGTCAGATGCCGGTTCATTATTCTTGGAAAGAAGGGAATTTCGTGTCGATTTCAAGCCCTGTTGGAACCCAGTTCCCACAGGCTGTTGGAGCCGCGATGGCATTTGCCTATCGTGGCGAAGATAGTATTGCATGTTCTTGGTTGGGAGAAGGTACGTCTGCCCAGGGAGACTTCCACTATGGCCTCAATTTCGCCTCGGTTTATCGTGCTCCTTGCGTACTGGTTGTCGTCAACAATCAGTGGGCGATTTCCACCCATAGAAATCTGGCCCATGGTGGACCATCTTTTGCGGCCCGAGGCATCCCCTATGATGTCGCATCAATGCGGGTCGATGGTCAAGATTTCCTCGCGGTCTATGCCGCCCACAAATGGGCTACAGAGCGCGCTAGAGCAGGGCATGGACCCACCTTACTGGAAATGTACACTTACCGTGGCGACAGTCATTCATCATCGGATGACCCCAGTATCTACCGACCTGGGAATGAGTATGATTCTTGGCCGCTTGGAGACCCGGTTGATCGCCTCAAAGCGCATCTGATGAAACTCGGTGAATGGGATGATGAGCGGCATGCAGAACTTGAGGAACAATGTACGAAAGAAATCATCGTTGCATACAAGGAAGCCGAGAAACATGGAACGCTGAAGGATGGACCATTCCCTTCGGTCTCAACTCTGTTTGAGGATGTATACGAAAAGGAGCCTTGGCATCTACTCGAACAACGCGGAGAGGTGGGGATTTAGTGGCCCAGATGAGCATCATCCAAGCGGTGAACTCCGCATTGCACAACATGTTTGAGCGTGATGAAACCGTCGTCTCTTTTGGTGAAGATGCTGGATTTTATGGTGGTGTATTCCGCTGTACCGCTGGATTACAGGAAAAATTCGGAAAACATCGATCCTTCGATACGCCACTGGCCGAAGGCGGAATCATGGGGATTGCAATCGGCATGGGGATGAATGGACTTCGACCCGTAGCAGAAATTCAATTCGCAGACTACATTTTCCCCGGATTTGATCAGATTACAAATGAGTTGGCGAAACTCCGTTATCGTTCTGGTGGCGAATACAGCGCCCCGGTCACGATTCGTACCCCCTGTGGTGGAGGCATCAAAGGTGGACACTACCACAGTCAATCTCCGGAGGCATACTTCACCCACACACCAGGGTTGAAGGTCGTTATTTGTTCCAACCCCTATGATGCAAAGGGATTGCTAATTTCCTCAATTGAGTGTAATGACCCCGTCATTTTCTTTGAGCCTAAGCGACTTTACAATGGGCCGTTCGATGGCGACCACACCGCAGCTATGGTCAAGTGGGACAGCCATCCCAAGGGCGACGTCCCCGAGGAATACTACAGCATCCCATTGGGTAAGGCGGAAACGATTCGAGAAGGCAATGATGTCACGATTCTTTGCTATGGAACCATGGTTCACGTCGCCAGTGCTGCTGTTGAAAACAGTGGCATCGATGCGGAGATTATCGATTTGAGGACATTGGTGCCTCTAGACATTGATGCGATTGAAGATTCGGTCAGAAAAACCGGACGATGTGTAATCGTGCACGAAGCCCCAAGGACATCGGGATTCGGTGCTGAGTTGATGTCGCTCGTTCAAGAGCGATGCTTCTGGCATCTGGAAGGGCCGATTCAGAGAGTCACAGGATGGGATACACCCTATCCTCACAGTTTGGAGTGGGATTACTTCCCAAGCCAAGCCCGAATTACAGAGGCGATACAAGCCACAATGGAGGAATAGAAATGGGCACGGATGTATTCAAGTTACCAGACATAGGAGAAGGTGTTGTCGAGGGTGAAATTACCGCTTGGCATGTCGCTGTGGGTGACACGGTTGTCGAAGACCAAGATATGGTTGACATCATGACCGATAAGGCGACGGTTGGAATCGGTAGTACGGTGGATGGAAAGGTCACCAAACTCCATGGAGCCATCGGCGATATGATTGCAGTCGGTGCACCACTGATCGAATTCGAAGTCGATGGTGAAGGCAGTTCTGCGGCAGAACCTGAGCCCGAACCGGAACCAGAACCTGAGCCCGAACCGGAACCAGAACCTGAGCCCGAACCGGAACCCGCACCAAAGGCAGTCCCCGCTCCTGTACCCACTCCGGCGCCCACACCAGAACCAACGCCCACCTCTTCACGTAGACCCCTCGCATCACCTGTCGTTCGTCGACGGGCGAAAGAGGAAGGTGTCTCACTTTCCCAAGTCAAGGGAACGGGGCCCGCAGGGCGGATCACCCATGCGGATTTGGATAACCATCTAACACGGCCACAAACGGTCGGTGGGTTGCCTGTTAGCATGCCTGGACAAGAACGAACTGGAGTCACCGAAGTTCCTGTCGTCGGCTTGCGTAGGAAGATCGCTGAACAAATGACGAAATCATACACCACAATTCCGCATTTCTCGTATTTTGAAGAAGTCGATGTTACCGACCTTGAAACGCTCAGACAATGGATGAATGCCAACCGAACGGAAGACCAAACGAAGTTGACCTATCTTCCGTTCATCATGCAGGCGCTCGTCAAGTTATTCCAGGGCGAACATGGAGGTTGCAACGCAACGTTCGATGATGAAAACGGAATGCTGTCGATTCACAGTGCCATCAATATCGGTATTGCCACAACAACAGATCGTGGCCTGTATGTTCCTGTCGTCAAACACGTAGAGGCGAAGACAATCTGGGAAGCAGGAGCGGAACTTCTGCGTGTCGCAACCGCAGCACGCGATGGAACAGCTGGCCTGGATGACTTGACGGGGTCAACGTTCACAATTACCAGCCTAGGTCGCGACGGTGGTTTGGGTGCAACGCCGATTATTAATCATCCAGAGGTTGGAATCCTCGGTGTCCACAAGGCGGTTGACCGAGCCGTGGTCATCGATGGGAAAATCACCATTCGAAGAATGATGAACCTTTCATCCTCGTGGGATCACCGAGTTGTTGATGGAGCCGATGGGGCCGCTTTGGTTCAAGGTCTGAAGAAATTACTCGAGCATCCAATCTCGATTCTCTAAGGTGGCAATATGGACGATATCTCTTGCCAAGTATTGGTCGTGGGCGCAGGTCCAGGTGGATATGTAGCTGCCATTCGGGCTGCTCAACTCGGACTCGATACCGTGATTGTTGAAGGGGACAAAGCGGGAGGAACATGTTTGATTCGTGGATGTATCCCCTCCAAAGCCCTGATTCATGCTGCGGAAAGAATGGACCATTTGGCTCAACATGTCGATGGCCACATGGGTATGAAAATCGATGGTTCAGTCTCATTGAACATGGGTGAGCTCGTCTCTTGGAAAGATGAGATTGTCACCAAACTCAACAAGGGTGTCGAGCATCTGCTCAAGAATGCCGGTGCACGATTGATTTCAGGTTGGGCTACGTTCAAGGATGCAAAACATTGTACTGTAGAGACGAAAGATGGACCTGTCAATATCAAAGCGGAGAATGTCATCCTTGCGACCGGTTCAATTCCAATCGAATTGCCCTTCATGAAATTCGATGAAGAATACATTTGCTCATCGACCGGTGCGTTGGATTTGGATGCGCTACCCGAGAGGGTTGCTGTCATCGGAGGAGGATACATCGGCCTCGAATTGGGCATCGCTCTACGCAGACTTGGATCCGAAGTGACCGTCATTGAAGGGATGGACAAAGTTCTCGCAATTTTCGATGACGAATTGCGCCGTCCCTTGACGACATGGTTGCGAAAGAATGGCGTGACCACTCATGTCAATTGTCTGGCCCAAGGGGCGGAGGTCAAGGATGGTGAGGTCATACTTACTTGGAAAGATGCAGATGGAGAATTGCAATCGGAAAACTTCGACCGAGTGCTCGTAACCGTTGGACGCAGACCGAATACCCGCGGATGGGGTTTGGAGAAGATGGGTCTCCGAATGGATGCGGATGAAAGGTTCATCCGAATCGATGACCAATGCAAAACCTCGATGCGCGGCGTCTATGCGATTGGAGATGTATCCGGTGAACCCATGCTTGCACATCGTGCCAGTGCTCAAGGTGAATTGGTGGCCGAAATTATTGCTGGCCACAAGCGCTCCTTCGACCCGGTGGCAATTCCTGCAATCGTATTCACTGAACCTGAGATCATCTGTGTTGGCTTGACACCAGATGAAGCGAAAGATGCGGGTGAAGAAATCATCATCGGAAAATTCCCACTTGCGGCCAATGGTCGTGCCCTGACGATGGAGGCTGAGAAGACTGGAGGATTCGTACGCGTGGTCGCGCGCGAGGAAGACCATGTGATCCTCGGAGTCCAGGCAACAGGAAGTCATGTCAGCGAACTGTCGGGTGAATTCACCCTCGCACTAGAGATGGGTGCGGTACTCGAAGACATTGCGGGAACCATTCACGCACACCCCACGATGTCGGAATCCTTCCATGAAGGAGTTCTCAAAACACTCGGGCATGCCATTCATACGGTTTGATTAGACCTCGTAGACGGTGCCCCAGTGGTGAATATCCTCTGGCAAAGAGAGGACATTTCGGCCTTTCTTCATCCAAGCCCAACCTTCGTCGATCCAATCGTATAGATTCTCCAAATCTTCATCGGAAAAAGAGGCCTTTTTCGCCAGCTCCTTGACGACATCCATCTCGCGAGCATCATAGTGGCCGTCGGCTGCCGCCATCAGCAATGCATCGCGTAGTGCAATTCGAAGGTGGGCGGGGTGCATGTGATCGGCGGCGTTGATGAAACTCCGGCCACGCTTCAATTCCTGACGAAGGATAACTCGCTCTTCGGGTGGAAGTAGAGCCATGCCCATTCTCGATTCGTAATTTGCGTATTCTTCAGTTGAAATTCGACCATCTGCAAGTGCAACTGCAGCCAAGACTCGGCAGTATGCTTTCCTGTCTTCTTTATCGAACATATGCAGCGTATCAGGTAGCATGTCCTACGGCTTTGACACACTGTTATTGAATCCATTGACTTCATGCCCTGCCTACCCCACCGAACATCATGGCGGAACCACGTGTAGTCGAGGTCCATCGTCTCGGTCATACGGAATATTCAGACGCTGAATTGTTGATGCGTGAACTCCAGCAGAATCGATTGCTGGACATCATTCCCGATACTCTCCTGTTCTGCAGCCATCCCGAGATTGTGACCATTGGCCCAGCAGCTCGACGAGATGGTGTCGTCATTCCATCGGACTATCCAACCACAGATGTCGATCGTGGTGGTGGAATCACTTGGCATGGACCTGGACAACTGGTCGTATATCCGGTTTTCAAGTGGGACCTTGAGGCTGAATCCAACGTCAAGCACATCACGACGAAATTAGAGCAGTGGGCGATTGCGAGCCTTGCTTCACTCGGAATTGATTCCAGTACCGATGAACGGATGCAAGGTGTTTGGGTTCAAGGCTCGAAAGTAGGTTCGGTTGGATTGGCCTTCCGGAAATGGGTTTCCAGACATGGGTTTACCATCAATTTCGCAACGCCAAAGGGGCGTGTCGAAGCCCTTGATGGATGTGGCCTTAACGCTGGCACGACAACTTCACTGGACCGGTTGGGAATCGAAATTTCAGCCGATGAGTTGACCGATGCTCTATTGAGTTGTATGTCGGATTCGCTCAGTAGAGAGAATGCGAAGTCTTGAGAACTACCGGTTATTCCACAGTCGTATGTATCGCACGAGCAACCCAGCATTGAACGACTCGGTTTTCACCATTCAGGACTTGCTTCAGGACAAGATGACCATCGAAGGTGTGGCCGAGAAAGGCTTGCTTACTTTCTTCGTAATGATGATGAGTGGAATCTCTGTCTTTGGATTGTTCATCACAGGCAATGCCGAGTTGGCATTCATGCTCAGTATTGTCGGATGGGTTGCAGGATTCATCTTCTTCTTCGTGATGCTATTCACGGGTTTGGCTGAGAATCCGATTGCTGTACTCACTTATGCAGCCTTACAAGGACTGTTTCTGGGCGGAATTACCACGTTGTTTGAAGCGGCCTACCCTGGCATTGCGATTCAAGCATTCATGTTGACTGGGGCTGTATTTGGTGGGATGTTGGTCATCTATCGAATGGGAATCATTAACGTGAATGATAACTTTCGAATCGCGGTTTTCAGCGCCATGTCGGCAGTTTTCCTCGTCTACATGATTACGCTCATTCTTGCACTGGTCGGCGGACCTCAAATCCCCTATATCCATGGTAGTGGCCCGATTGGAATTGGGTTTTCTTTGCTTGTCATCGGTCTTGGAGCACTCTGCTTAGCGGCCGACTTTGACTTCATCGAGCGAGGCGTCGAAAATGGAGCGCCTAAGAGTCTCGAATGGAGAGCTGTCTTCGGACTCCTCGTCACTTTGGTTTGGATTTACCTTGAAATGTTGAGATTGTTGGCCAAAATCCAGAGCCGACGGTGATTGCAATGGAACCGCGGCTGGGTGGCCCGGTTAGCGGTGATGCAATTCCACCTGTTGATTACCTCTCTTGGTATGTCCCGCGCTTGCAAGAAAACCGGCCTCACGATCTTTCACAATCTGGATTTGCTCACCAATGGGATGTCGATTTAGATACCCAAGAGATGCTCGGATTCTGGAAAAGTGGTGAGGATCCTTCGAAATGGGTTGCTGAGCGTCACGGTGTCGATGTGAATCAGGTTTGTATTGCACATGGAACCTGTCAAGCCCTTTCATTGGCCATACTGGCAGCACTTCCCGAGGATGGACCGCGCGTTGTAGGTGTGGAAATGCCTTCATTTGCAGTCGTATCTCAATGTGCGAGATTGCTGGGGTGTGAAGTCATACCATTCCATAGAGGACCCAATCCGGGTGCGTGGAAATTGAATCGGGAAGAGGTCATGGAGATTCTTCCGAAAGTTGGCGTCATCGCATTCACACCGGTCATGAACCCCACCGGCGAGATGATTTCAGAAGAGGATCAAGATTGGTTGATCAAAGTCACAACAGAAGCGGGTGTCAATATCGTGTCCGATGAGGTATATCTCGATGCTGCAAAGGGAACAGAATTCTATAGACCGATGTATTTACGCTCCACAAATGCAATCTCAATCAACTCTTTGACGAAGACTTACGGATTAGGTCCACTCCGCTTTGGGTGGATGATTGGTGACCCAAAATTCGTCCAAAATGCAAAACATGCCTTCCAAAATATGCAGGGGATGGCCAGCGCACCTTCGGTCTCAATCGCTGGAGCTGTTTTCCCACGTTTGGATGAGGCACTCGATGCCATTTGGAAAGCGCGAGAGAGCAATTTGCCGAAGTTGATTGAAGTTCTCAACGCACATGAAATCCAATGGACGCCGCCGCCATTCGGAATTTTCGGAGCCTTTTCGATTGGAACAGATGCGGTTGAGGCGATGGCTGAACATGGCAAGCCATTGGGTCTTCTCGCTACCCCTGGTGGCATGTTTCATGCTGATCTCAAAGATTACCTGCGCATCGGCTGGGGCGGAGATGCAGAATCATTCGAGGCTGCGATGCCCATCCTGTCACGGTTCCTGACAAGCATTCATGAAGGAAATGCCTGACACGGGAATGATGCCTGAGGCAGTTGTGGCGATTACGGGCGCTTCTGGCGCACTCTATGCGGAACGCTTGCTACGCGCTTTATCCGACGCAGGATGGGATGTTCTTCTCATCGTCACGCGTGAAGGTGGCATCAATTTGGACCTTGAATTGGGTCTATCAGCAGCTGATTTGGCCAAGATACCCGGTGTTTCTCTTGAGGACAATGACAACCTTGCGGCCCGATCTGCTTCTGGTTCGGCTAAAATTGACCACTATGTTGTCTGTCCAGCCAGTGGGACGACCATCAGCAAGATTGCAGCAGGCATCTCGGATAATTTGGTGACGCGCTCGGCTCTTGTCGCTCTGAAAGAGCGGCGACCTCTGATTGTCGTACCTCGTGAGGCGCCATATGCAACCGTACATCTTGAGAATATGACCAAACTGTCCAATTGGGGCGTCGTTGTCCTACCTGCAAGCCCTGGATTTTATCACAACCCACAGAACATCGATGACCTGGTTGACTTCGTAGTGGCCCGAATCTTAGACCAAATGGGAATCGACCACACACTGGGTAAAAGATGGACTGGGGAAGAGGTACAGTAGACCCGTGCCTTGAAGAATGACGAGGTTGCATGACGAACTGTAAGGGGTGGTGCAGATGAATTATGATGACCTGTCTCACAAAGATCTCGGCGAGATGCTGAAAGAACGCGGTTTGTCGGTTCCGAGATCCAAAGATGATCGCGTTGCAGCACTTATCTGGGATGATAACACAGAGTCAACGACGACCACCGCAGAAACCACTTCTGGAAACGCTTTCCAAGAGATGTTCCCCTGGGCTACTGTCCCCGTCATTGCAGTCGCTGTGATGCTCATCATCGGCGGAGGTATCACAGCAATTCTGTTTGGAGATACGATTGTCGGTTGGTTTACAGATGAAGAATTCGATGGAGAATTGATTGATTTCGACCCTGCACAGACTCGTGCTTTCGCTGAAGGTTTGGTCGCCTTGGGCCACTCAGAATGGGATGGGAGAATGAGTGGCACGGCCGAGGAACATGCCACTGCACAATCCAATCTGGACAACTTTTCCGATTTCGGTTTGGCCATCGAACCGAATTCATTTGCCGTCCCGATGTTCGAAATCCAAGAAGAGCCTATGCTTTCGATGTGCACCCCTGGAACGGTTACATTTGGAATCGCCCCTTGTAGTGTGTTTGATTTCAATCGACAAATCACCACGTTTGTACATCGTGAAGAATTCGTGCTACAGGGGTATTCTGGTTCCGCTGATTACCAATTCCAAGATCAGATTCCAGTCGTCGATTTGGGCAATGCAAGTGATGATTCCGGTTGGGAAAATGCATCTGCGAGTATTGGATTGGTCTTCGGGGGTGGTGGTGTTTCGAGCAATACTGAACTCTTCATGAAGGCGCAAGAGAGTGATTTGTATGGACTCATTCTCGTGACATGGGATTCAACCGGTGGTGAAAACCCTCCAAACAACTGCAAAATCCCTGGTGAGGAAGGGCGCTGTGTACCTTACTTCAAATCCGTTGATACAAGCCAATTTGAGAGCATGCCTGCAGGTATCCCATTCATGATGGTCAGCGATGATGTCGGTGAACAAATTCGGGACGGTGTGGCCAATGGTGAGGGACAAATATCGATGGTTGTAAATGTCGACAACCAAGGTGAAAGAGATGTCAAAGCACCTTGTGGAATCCTGCCGGGTAAAACGGATGAGTTGATCATCTTCGGTGGCCACCACGACACTGTCTACAATGGACCTGGGGCGGTCGATGATACATCGGGGACGGCGACCGTTCTCGAACTGGCCCGACAATTTGCGAACATGGCTGAGAGTAAGGGTGAGCCGTATTACACGATGAAGTTCTGCACATGGGGTGGAGAAGAGGAAGGATTGCATGGATCCAAAGCCTACGTCGCATCCTACATGGGCCAATTACAGGAAAACCTGCGAATATACATCAACCTCGATATGAACCATGTTGACATCGATTTGGAAACTCGTGGGAACAGTTTGTGGATGTTTGGAAATGATGCGCGTGACATGGAAATTATCAACCAAATTGTCGATGTGTTCAGAGAAGAGAATCCGATGGGTTTGGCCACCAAATACGACATCAACACACAGACACTGGATGGTGCAAAAGGAGCCAGTAATGGGATGCCCTACAACTCCGACCACGGACCTTTCGTCTATGATATTCAACAGCAAGATGGAGACGACAGAGGGCGAGCAATCGTCTGTTACGGTTCTGGTTCATGGGAATACCACACCTACAAGGACACCATGGATCGCTTCAACGAAGAATCCCTTGCTGTGAGTGGAATCATCTATGGTTCATACGCTGCTTGGTTGGCCTGGGGATGATTCAATGGCACTCCGAAGAGCTCATGCCAGTCACATTCTGTTGAGACAGAAATCCGATGCTGTTCGAATCCTATCTGAAATCCAAGAGGCAAAAAAACCGCTGAAGATTTTTCAGAAGGCCGCGAAGAAACACAGCAAGTGCCCCAGTGGGGAACGCGGAGGAGATTTAGGTTGGTTTCACGAACGACAGATGGTACGAGAATTCAGTGCAGCCTGCTTCGAACAGCCACTCAATGAGGTGGATCGATTTGTCAAAACCGAATTCGGTTATCACATCATCTGGGTTCACGAAAGAGAAGAGTAGGTGGCAATATGAGTACGATTGTTGCCGTTGAGAATTACAAACTCAAAGGGAAACATGGCGTCTTTGATTATGAGCGAGAGAAGGACCAACCCTTTGTCGTCAGCATTTGGGTCGTCCTCAAAGAACCTCCAAGCGACGATGACTTGTCTACGAGTGTAGATTATGGATTCTTGCAACGAACTGCGCATGATGTAATTGCCAGTGGAGATTCGGTCAAGATGATGGAGACGCTGTGCGACAAAATTATCGGAATTGTTTCCGGTCACCTCAACGTAGCCGGTGTCAAGATTCGAATGGAGAAGCCAAATGCGCCAATGCCACACAATGGGGGATTGGCGGTGGTCGAGCGAACCTGGCCGGAAGGGTTGACCTTCTAATCAGGCACCTGCAGCCGCTACAACCGCATCATAGTCTGGCTGAACACCTGGGTTTTCACCGACCCATTTCCACATGACATCACCGTTCTCATCGACGATGAAAACAGCTCGCTCACTGGCGGTATATCCGGGCATTCCAGCGAAGTCATGCAAGGCAACGCCATATGCTTCAACCGTTGAACGTGTGTAATCGGATAGGATTGGGAATGTCAGACCATTCTTCTCAGCGAAGGCTGCATTTGAAAAACGGGCATCCACACAAATGCCAAGAACGACGACGTCTGCATCGTTTAATTGTGAGATGTTTTGCTCAAACGTGCACATCTCGGTCGTGCAGATTCCTGTGAAGGCAGCAGGGAAGAATGCGAGAATCACTTTCTGTCCTTTGTAATCTGAACCGCTGACCGTGTTGTTGTTGTGATCGAGTAGACTGAAGTCCGGAGCATTATCGCCGACGTTTACCATGATGTGGTCGTGCGGCGACCACGCTAAGAACATGCGCCCGATGGCACTAGAACATGGGGTGGCGAGAAGTCGTATCGGCTGAACTTGGGATTGTGATTATCACAGACGAAGATTGCCTACACTGTATCGAATTGGAAGCGGCTCTCCAAGAGGAACCTTTGGAAGTTCCGAGCCTTTGGATCGAGAAGGGAGACGGTGAAGATTTCTTTGCGGAATTCCCCATTTTTTCAGCATCGATAGACGTCCTCCCATTTGCAGGTATTTTTTCTCATGGTGTGGTGAATTCAGTGGTTCGTGCGGCGACGGTTGAGCGCATCGCAGAAGCCCTTGCTGAACTTTGAGGTAGCGATGACTTCTTCCGTCCTCACAGAGGACGGGGTTGCATGGAGGAGGCGCTGAAGCAAGTTTTCGTTCCCATCGTCGCCACCCCAGGCGGCGTGAAAACACAACTTGGGGTATTCTCTACCGAACAGGATGCGTGGGATGTGATGCGCGCTTTCTTGGCCAAGGCCGGCGCCACCAATGTGGTGAGCGGTAGCATTGTCGCTTGGGAAATCGATTATGTTGGCGAGGAGGGTTCCCTTGAACTCGCAGCCTTTGATCGGAGCAATTGCCCCGTTTGTGATGAAATGTCATTCTGGGTCGAAGGAGACCAAGAGAAAGCCAGATGCTATTTCCCAAGATGTGGAGCATGGATTGAACAGAATGCCTACGACCCCACCCGATGGGATTGTGGATGGCCTGCTGCCAGTTGGAACAAGCGTGCCGAGGATTACGAACAGGCCTACAAGGGGTTGGTGGCAATGCGTGCACAATCCGCCTCAGCGGGGATGACGGGTCGTATGGCTTCACGTGAGGCTTGGTTGGATGAGAAGGACAGAGAAAGGCGAACCATCCAGCAAAAGAAATTCGATGCTGCGTCCGATAATATCTGAGTGATCGTATGGTCAGCTGGATTTCTGCCATCATCGCCTCGATGTTTGGAGCGGGTGAGGCCGTTGAAGAAATTCTCGAAGAAGAGTGAAAATAGACTCGTTTCATCAGGACATTACGTTCAATAGTGCCTCGATAATGGCGAAGTAAGAATCAGCATCAATTAGAATCCAGATTAATGATCCAATGATAATGAACTTCGCAGTATATCTGTCTTTTTTTATTTGTTTAATTTCTTCCTCATCGATGATATCTGCGAATCCACCTTTTTCAGAATCTGATGTTTCTACATCTCCTGAATTCAATCCAGCAAGAGTCTCCGCAAACTCAGAAGCGTGTTCATCTGGCATTCTTACTCCTCTTCATCGGATGATTCCAAGGATTCCGCATACCATGTTTCAAGGTATTCAACGCGGCTTTCATCCAGTCTGAGGTTCTTGGCTTGAAGGGTGAGCAATTTCCTCTCGTTTTCAGTGAGGATACCATCGTCCATCACCATGGAATATGCTTCGAGGTAACTCTGCTCCTCTTTGGTGAACGCTTCGGGCATCAAGATGATGACGAGGATATTGATCGTATTGTAAATCGGTTTGCGCATCACCGTCAGTGGAACACCGACCACCAATGCACTGGCAACGCCACCATACGGAATGATACCCTCCAATAACTCAGCAACAACGAGAATACAGATGGCACCGGTGAAAACGAAAACACCCCAAGACATGCTTCGACGCAATTGCTCATCGATGCCGAGAATGTCATTCTTGAGAATCGCATAACTAAACATGAATCCTTCGAACATTCCAGTCAATAGAATGCTGAACATGAACCCGTAGAGACAGTAGAGATAGATGGGGAGAAGATCACCTTCAATAGACGCTAAATCAGCCAGATTAAAGTCGCCGAATTTAGCCGTCATGTAGACCATTGAGAATACCATCAAACCCTTGATGGTCGCTTTTCCGGAGAAACCGATGAATAGTGCGCGAGCTTCGTTCGCTTCCTCTGCCTTGCCCTCTTCACCGTCAAATCGTTTCCATGCTCCACGCATGAAGAATGCAGCAGCAATCGCAGAAAGTGGTGGTGCGAGAAGAAGCAGTTTCCCAACCGAGGAACTACCGGGTACAAACCAAGAATAGGGCAAATATTCCTGATTCTCAATACAAGAGGCCTCGATTGGAGCCGAATCAGGACCGTAGGTCACAACTACATCTCCTTCGGTAGGACACTCAATGTGGTAATTTCCGCCAAAGGCGCTCGCAGCACTCCCACTGGAGGATAGAAGGGCACCAATGATCACCGCTGTAATCAGTGGTAGGGCCCACCATAGATTGTTTCTGATTTTCTCATTGGCCATGAAGTCTAGGCGCTTGGGTGGGTAGAAGGAAACGGTGGAGATGTACATCAGTAGGCACAATAAGGAACAGAAATACCAGCCTATTCGATAATACTCCATGTATGGTAACATATCCGCACTGAAGGGGTATGTGTTGTACCACGAGGCCATCACTCGGTATCCTTCAGCGAGAAGAAGGATCGCCATGAAGCGATTTTCAGGTGCGTGGCTTCGGGCCTTGAGAATCAATGCCGCCAAGAAACACAACACAATCAATGTCAAAATTGAAAGGAAACAGATGAAATATGTCAGACCCAAAGTTTCTCCAGTCTCAAAATTAATCTGAAAAAATTTTTCCCAATAGTAGGGTAAGAGGGGACCCATGCCGTCCAGTGCCATCGCAGGTTGGTTGGTCAGCATTCCCAAAAACTTACCCTATGGGTAAATCGAAAGATTACATTTCTTCGATGGGAATGATTCCCACCGCTTCGCAACCGCGCCTTAGATGCTCGCGAGCCAATTCACTAAGGATGAGGTTCTGAACATTGACAACGCCTTCCTCGATGACGTAATTGTCTCGATAGAAGCGATTGTAATCCACAGCCAAGGCACTCAACCAAGCACAGAAATTGTGTGGAGCACGGGAATCGATAGCCGTCTGTAATTCATCGTTCATGTATGCCATTCTTCGAACCAAATCTGCAGCGGAACCCGATAGAGAGGATACATCGAGTCCTTCGGAAATATCTACCTCGCCAGCCTTGCGCTGAATCGAGCAAGCTCTGGCATGACTGTACATGATGAATGGGGCACTATCCGCTTCGAGGCTGAGCGCATCCGCCCAACGGAATGTGATGCCTTTCTCGGGTGAGATTCGAGCGATGTTGAAGCGTGTGGCACTGACACCTACCGATTCTGCGATCTCAAGCAACTTTTCTTCGGGTAGATCGGAACGAGCCTCTCGAACTGTTTCCAACGCACGTGCGCGAGCCTCATCGAGTAGGTCATCCATGTAGACGACATTTCCTCTTCGAGTACTCATCTTTCCATCTGCCAATTTTGTAAAGGCGTAGAATACGACCTCTGGTGTTTGAATATCCAATTCCTCAAGGGCGATACACACCTGTTTCGATTGTAATTTGTGATCTTCACCCAATATGTTCAGCAGGCGATTGGAACGCGTCCACTTGTACTGGTGATAAGCCAAATCTCGTGTGGCGTATAGGCTACTGCCATCACCACGGCGATAGTAGAATTGTGTCGACTTGCCCTTCACGCCCTTGCTTTCCAACTCGAGGTAATGGGCGCCATTCTCAGCAACCCCGTGAAGTTCAGAGGATTGCAATTGATCCATCAATATCTCGACGCTGCCATCGACGATGAATCTCGATTCCTTGGTGAATGAATCGAATGCGATACCCATGCGACCTAAGGTTTCCAGCATTCCATCGAGGACGGGTTGGTACGCCGATTCGAATCGATTGAGAATGTCCTCATCGGCGTCTTCACTCTTCTGAACCAATTCGGTGACCCCTGAGTCCACCGCTGGATCTTGGGCCTTCAGGAGATTTGCAGCCTGATACCAAAGGACTCTAGCGTGGTCCTCTTTGCCTGAATGTGGTGAGTCCTCAATCGCAATGTCACCCTCAGCGAGAAGTGCTCTAACTTGTCCATCGTCAAGATTCTCCAGGGCCCAACATAGAATCCCAACTTGCTTGCCCATGTCATCGACATAGTATTCGGCGGTTACATCGTAACCAGCAGCGCGATGCATTCGAACGAATGTGTCTCCGAGAACTGCATTCCTTGCACGTCCTACGTGGAATGGTCCATTGGGATTGGCAGAGGTGTGTTCAATCATGATCGATTCTTTTGATTCGGGTTGCTTCGACAATTGGTCTGACAACCACTGCATCGAGGCTCGAATGTTGACGTAGGGGCCGACCGCAACCGTTTCACCAATCTCCAATTCCAGAGCATCCGCGATTTGTTGGGCGGCTTCATCCGGTGAGCAACCCAATTGCTTGGCAAACGGGAAACAAGGTAGAGCCAAATCACCCTGGCTGGCTTCCTTTGAGCGTGAAAGCATGTTTTTCCAAAAATCACCTTGGATGCCGACGGAGGCCATGGCCGATTCCAGAGATGGAAGGACTTCGTCAATCAGTGCCTGCATTTGATCAACTCCAAGGGTAGCGCAGCAAAGCGGCCAATCCAGCAAAGGCTTCCATCAAGGTTGCACCTTCTTCGGTATCCATCGAGATGAGTTTGACCTTGCTGGATGAATGTCCAGCCATGAGCGTGAGTTCATCCATCAGTGTAATCGTGTTTTCAGGATCCTCTCTGATTTGATCTGATGCGGCAGAGCAGGATGGACAGGGTGGAATCTCGACCAACCGGTCGGCTGTAATCTGCCAACCATGTTGACATTGGCGGCAAGTGTAAGCTTGACGGATTTTTCGCAAACCTTCCGAAAGCAATAGCGTATCTACTGCACCCTGCTCAAGTGCGCTTCTGACCATCATCTCACCATACGTTGCTTTCGGATGCTGTTGCATGATTTCAGACAGAAATTGATTGACCAATTGGCGCTCTGCATCCAATTCGATTTCATGCATCAAACCACCGGCTCTCTGCACCAATTCTCGCAATCCAGATTCATTGGAATAGCCTACATCAAAGGTTGGTTTGCGAACAAGTTTAGCAATTTCATGATGGAAGAATTCGCCTTTCAAAACTTGATCCTTGGTATGCCCAGGACCGCCGATAATGATACCTTCCATATTGTCAATCAAACCAAGCCAGTAATTACTTGCATGCTCTGC
>Ga0066836_10000084_pt1 | contig 35873 bp, 34 predicted proteins | sample ETNtaG_18_FD_71568 | JGI IMG/M metagenome (GOLD analysis project Ga0066836, IMG submission 71568) | Marine microbial and viral communities from oxygen minimum zone, Eastern Pacific Ocean - ETNP201302SV91 | ecosystem: Environmental > Aquatic > Marine > Oceanic | place: Pacific Ocean: Eastern... | reverse complement strand
CCGGCCAAATTATACTCGGAATTATTATCAGTGTTTGGATTTTAAATATCTATGAATACTCATCATTTGGTACAAAAACTACTATTCCGTTCTTGAAAAATGTAGAATTAGATCTCGGGATGTTTTACCCTATAATAGTAATCCTTGTAATCACTGGGACATCAAATGCAGTAAATCTCACCGATGGGTTAGATGGATTAGCAGCGGGGCTTCTTGGAATTTGTTTTACAGTTTTTTCTGCCATTGCATATATAACAGGTAGAGTGGATTTTTCAAATTATTTGAATATCTTATATATACCGGGCGCCGGTGAATTAACAATATTTGCCGCAGCAATGGCAGGAGCTTGCATTGGCTACTTATGGTTCAATTCTCATCCTGCAGAAATCTTCATGGGTGACACAGGTTCCCTGTCTTCTGGAGCTGCACTTGGAACACTTGCAGTACTTTTAAAAAAAGAATTATTACTCCTAATAATTGGAGGTGTATTTGTAATAGAAGCATTAACTGTGATAATCCAAGTTGTGTATTTCCGTTGGACTAAATCATCTACAGGCGAAGGGAAAAGATACTTTAAAATGGCTCCGATACATCATCACTTTGAGCTTGTAGGTTGGCCTGAGACAAAAGTAGTCATTCGTTTTTGGATTATTGGTTTACTATTGGCATTATTCTCTCTTGCAACTTTTAAAATTCGATGATCAATCTTAAGAACATAGATCAAATAGATATACGAGATAAAAAAGTTACTGTTATCGGTTTAGGGTTAAGTGGAACTGAATCTGCAAAACTAGCTAATCAATTAGGAGCAAGAGTATTTGCAACAGATATTAGTTCAAAAACAGCTATACTGAATAATGCAATAAAATTGATGCATGATTTTCATATTGCTACTGAGACAGGTCTACATAGCAAGAAAATATATGATTCAGACTTGTGGATATTATCACCAGGTGTAGCTAAAAATACAGAAATAGTTATTAAAGCAATTGAAAAAAATATTCCAATTGTGAGCGAAATAGAGTTTGCAAGCTGGTTTACACAATCTCCAATTATAGCAATAACTGGTTCTAATGGGAAAACAACAACCTCTCATATATTAAATGAGATGTGTCAATCAAAAAAAATAAATGGTGTACTGGCTGGAAACATGGGTTTGCCCTTTTCTGAACGCATTTTTAATGAGCTATCTAATCCTGATAGAAAAAGGATATATGTTTTAGAGTGTTCTAGTTTCCAAATGGAATTTGTTAAGCACTTCACTCCCTATATTGCTCTTTTTACGAATATTTCTCCTGATCATTTAGATAGACATAGTTCTATGTCTGAGTATATAAAAATGAAATTAAAAATGATTCAAAATATTAAACCAGATTCTTTTATTGTTTTTAATGCTGAGGATAAAATCCTCTACTCTAGTTTGAAAAAATATAAGTTAAACCTGAAACCATATGGCATCAATACAAAGGATGCAATGTTTAAAGTTGAAAATGATGAAATAATTAGCCCCTCAGGTTCAACACTTATCAAGTTAAAAAAACTAGGTATCCCAGGTAAGCATAACCTATATAACTTTTTATCAGCTGCTACATGTGCTCATTTACTTGGTATTAAACAAGATCAGATAACAAAAGTTTTAAAATCATTTAAAGGTGTAGAACACCGCTTGGAGTTTGTTTCCAATATTAATGATGTTGATTATATAAATGATTCAAAAGCGACTAATATTAATTCTGTTATTGTAGCATTAAAAAGTTTTTCAAAACCAGTTATTCTCATATTAGGTGGGTATAATAAAGGTGCAAATTTTCAGCAACTCCTTCCACATATCAAATCAAGTAATGTGAAGAACATAATTTGTTACGGAGAAGCTGGTGAGCAAATCAATACTGCAATAGGGGATGCGGTGAGATCAGTTCAAGTCACTGATCTTAGCTCCGCAGTGAATGAAGCTCATATACTGGCTGCTCCCGGAGACATTGTATTATTATCTCCGGGTTGCGCCAGCTTTGATGAATTCTCAGATTTTGAATCTCGAGGAACTTATTTTAAATCAGCCGTTCAAAATTTGTAATTGTGATGATAGATATGATTATCCATAAGTATGATCGACATCTTCTTATTTATCTATGTATATTAGCAGTAATTGGGACAATTATGCTTTATAGTGCAAGCTGGTACGAATCTTTCACATCATCTAACGGAAAAACAGAAATGTTATTTTTAACAAACCATCTTAAAAGACTCTTAGTTGGAATCTTTTTTCTATTTGGCTTTCTTTTAATTGATTATAGAAAATTAAAATTAGTTGCTCCATATTTAATTGTTGCTTCTATTCTATTATTAGTCATCACTAAGGCATATTATCTATTTAAAGGGTATTCCTGGTACAAACCTTCTAGATGGTTATATTTAGGTCTTTTTTCACTCCAAACATCTGATTTTGCTCGATTTTCTATAATTATTTTTTTGTCTTACTATGTTGATAAAAAAAGAGAACAATTAAAACAATTTCAAAAGGGGCTCTTACCTGCCTTAACGTTATTAAGCATCGTCATGGCATTAATCATTATTCAACCTGATTACAGCACCGCACTAATGATCTGTGTAATTGGTATGCTAATTTTGTTTATAGGAGGCGCCGAAGTTTCCCAACTCACATTCTCTGGTGCAGTAGCTATGTTAATTGGTATCCCTGTTTTACTTTCTAGAGAGTATCGTCTAGAGAGAGTATTGTATTGGCTTGGAATTTCAGATAATCCAGATTTTGGATATCAAGCTAACCAATCTTTAATCAGTTTAGGCAATGGAGGTGTGTTTGGAGTTGGACTAGGTAATAGTATCGAAAAAAATCATTTTCTTCCAACCCCTCATACTGATTTTATTTTTGCAATTATTGGTGAAGAATTAGGCTTTGTTATTGGAACAGTGCCTGTTTTAACTCTTTTTTTACTAATCTTCCTTAGGGGCATCAAAATTGCAAGAGAATGCACCGACCCATTTGGTATATTTCTAACAATTGGAATCGTTTTTAATCTGGTCATCTATGCATTTGTTAATGCAGCAGTAGTTACAGGTATCTTTCCTGTGACAGGACTACCAATGCCCATGGTAAGCTATGGCGGTTCAGGAATGGTAGTTAATATGGCTCTGATGGGTATACTATTAAATGTATCACAAACTAGACGTTCAGTTGGGAGTGATAAAAATTGGAATCCAATCTTTAATGGCTGAATTAAAAATACTTATTGCAGGCGGTGGGACTGGTGGTCACTTATTCCCCGCTTTAGCAATTGGCGAAGAAATTCAATTCCGTCAACCAAAAGCAAAAATTCATTACATTGGTTCAAATTTTGGTCTAGAAGCAAAGGTCTTTCCCATAAAAGATGTCTGGCATACACTCTTACCGATAAGCGGCTTTCATCGTGGTATAAATATAAAAAGTGTTTTAAAGAATAGCTTATTGCCTATGCGTCTAATTCGTTCTTTATATAAGATACAAAAAGTAATGAATGAATTTATACCACAAGTAGTAATCGGTACTGGAGGGTACGCATCTGCCATACCTTTATATGTTGCATCCAGGAAAAAAGAAGTATTACCTATTATTTTGCAAGAGCAAAATTCTTTTCCTGGCATCACTACTCGGTGGTTTGCAAAAAATGCAGATAAAATTTGTGTAGCATTTGATGAATCCAAATCTACACTTGAATCGGAAACAATCCATACTGGCAACCCCGTACGTAAAGGAATTGAAAATGGTAACACTCAAGTAGCCTATAAACAATTTAAACTTAATAATCGAAATAAAACGATTTTTCTATTTGGTGGTAGTCAAGGATCTTCATATCTCAATAAAATGATGAATCAAATTATAAAATATATTTCGTGTTCTGGAATTCAAATCATTTGGCAAACTGGTGATTTAGAATATTCAAAATATAAAAAACAAAATTCAGATAAAATTTGTGTTGTCCCATTTATAAACAATATGGCTAATGCCTATTCAATTTCTGATTTAATAATTTGTAGAAGTGGTGCCTTGACTTTGGCTGAAATAACAGTCTGTGGAAAACCGGCTATCCTCATACCATTTCCATTTGCTGCTGGTGACCATCAGACAAAAAATGCTCAATCTTTGGTAAATGCTGGTGCGGCCCGTATCTTATTCGAAAAATCACTTAATGCACAAGATCTTCGATATACCATTATGAATTTGATACATAATGAAAAAGAATTAAAAAAAATGAGTGTTGCTTCAAAAAAACTAGGTCGTCCAGATGCAACCAAAAAAATAGTTGATCACATTTTTCAAATAATATCATGACGTTTAGAAAAATTAAAAACATTTTTTTTGTTGGAATTGGTGGAATAGGTATGAGCGGTATCGCAGAATTATTATATAATCTAGATTTTAATGTGTCAGGATCAGATCTCAATAATAATGATAATGTTAAACGCTTGAAAAACATTGGCATTGATATAAAAATTGGCCATCATTCTGATAATTTTAATAATGCTGATGTTTTAGTCTATTCGAGTGCAGTACCTATGGATATTCCTGAAATTATTAGAGCTCGTCAAAAAGGTATACCAATAATTAGGCGGGCAGAAATGCTTGGAGAACTAATTTCGGTAAAACAAACTAGTATAGCAGTTGGAGGTACTCACGGTAAAACTACCACTTCTTCTATGGTCGGTAGTATCCTTGCTCATGCAAAAATGGACCCTACTCTTGTAGTTGGAGGCCTTGTGCACAGTCTTGATTCAAATTCAAATTTAGGTAGTGGGGACATTATTGTTGTCGAAGCAGATGAATTTGACCGTAGTTTCCTTGCCTTAAAACCTACCATTGGTATTATTACCAATATCGAACTAGAGCATACTGATTGTTACGAAAATTTGACTGATTTACAGAATGCTTTTATCCAATACTGTCAATCAGTTCCTTTTTATGGAGAAGTTATTTTATGCGCGGATTCTCCAGCAATACGGGAAATCATTCCAAAAATTGAGAGGCCCATGACCACCTATGGAAAGTCAAGGGATGCGGCCTATCGAGCGAAAAACCTTCGATTTCAAGAAAACAAATCCACATACTCTGTTTTTCGCGCGGAGGAATGCTTGGGAGAAATAAAGTTAAATGTTCCTGGTGAACATAATGTGCTAAACTCTCTGGCAGCCATTGTATTAGGTTTAGAAATGGGCCTCTCTTTCCAAACTATCCAAAAAGGTATCTATGAATACAAAGGTGTTCGTAGGAGATTTGATATTAAAGGTACTTTTAATGATATAATGGTTGTTGATGATTATGCGCACCACCCTACAGAAGTTGAGGCTACATTGAATTCTGCAAAAACCGGTTGGGATAAAAGAATTGTTGCTGTATTCCAACCTCATTTATTTAGTAGAACAAAAGAATTTTTTCTAGAATTTTCGAGCTCGTTAGAACTTGCAGATATAGTATTAATTACAGACATCTACCCCGCTCGTGAAAAACCAATTCCAGGGGTAACATCTAAATTGATTTATGATATACTTATAAAAAAAATGAAAAATGATTGCTATCTAATACCAAATCTTGATGACCTTGAATCATTCCTTGATGAAATCATCAAACCAGGTGACATGCTGATAACAATGGGAGCAGGAAATATCTGGCGTTATTGTGAATCATATTCCAAACATCTCAATTCAATTATACATGGAGTTGAAGGTTGAAATTTATGGATGAATTAAAATCAATTGTTAAAGGCGAACTTCTTGAGAATGAACCAATGTCCAAGCATACAACCTATGGTATAGGTGGACCTGCAATGGCTTATATCACACCAAAAAATCGTCTTGACCTATGTAAAATACTAAAACTCAGTATTCAGCACGAAATTCCAGTCTATTTCGTTGGAACAGGTTCCAACCTACTCGTTTCAGATGATGGAATTAAGGGAATTGTAATCACCCCTGCCAAATCACTAAAACAACTGAAAATCTATGAAAATTCGATAATAGCAGAATCAGGTGTGATGCTTGGTAGGCTAGTAAAAGAATCTATTAAACGTAATTTAACTGGCCTTGAAAGTCTGATTGGTGTTCCAGGAACACTGGGAGGTGCATTAGTCATGAATGCCGGTGCGTTCGGAGGAGAGATTTCAAATTATTTAAAGAGTGTTGATATTATGACAATGAAAGGCCAAATCAATACATACAATCATAATGATATTGATTTTTCATATCGTTTTTCTTCATTTAATAAAGATGAATTTATTTTACTAGCAAGATTTGAACTTAAAACGGAAAAACCCGAAATAATTAATGATAAAAAAATAAATGCAAGTTTAGGAAGGAAGACTAATCAACCTCTGAGATACCGTTCTGCTGGTAGTGTTTTTAAAAACCATAAAAAGTATGCAGCAGGTTATTTGATAGATAATGCAGGCCTAAAAGGTACAAAGGTAGGCGACGCAGAAATTTCCACACATCATGCTAATTTCTTCATTAATCATGGTAATGCGTCAGCATCAGATATTAGTTCATTAATACAATTAGCTAGAAAAGCTGTTTTAGAAAAATTCAATATCAAATTAGAATTAGAAATACAAACAATAGGTTTCAATTCAGATGAATTTACCATTTATGAATAATAAAATAATCGTAGAATTAAAGAACGTTCTTTTTTTAATGCTGGCTTTTTCTGCTATAGTATCACTTATTTACATTTCATCATGGTGGTCAACTTTTAATCAAAAAATGATTATTAAAAGAATCATTTTTTCTGAAACAAAAATTCTAGAAAGTCACCATTACAGCAATCTATTGGATGAATATCTTGGAAAGAACCTTGATGAAACAAACCTCAAGGTTATTAGTAATAACATAGAAAATCATCCTTATATACAAGCAGCACGTGTCAGTAAAAAATATCCTTCTAAAATTAAAGTTGAAGTTATTGAACGTGAGCCAATTGCTATTTTGCAAATCGACCCTATGGTTTTATTAGATAAAGAAGGATATGTTTTACCTGATGCAGGTAATCTAAAAAATTACAACCTACCTATAATGACAAATTTTAATACTGAAAATAATCTATACCCACCTGGTGAAAAGGCCATGTCTTTAAATGTGAAAAAATGTATATACTGGTTGAATAAAATTAAAAAGCACTACTACTCCCTTTATGAAAATTTATCTGAAATGAAAATGACTGCAAGCAATGAAATGCAACTTATTTTATCAGAACAACCTACACACATTTATTTAGGCGTAGATGAAATATGGATGAGGCTTAATACTCTAAAAAACTTTGAGACTAAGCTTAATCACAAAAAATTATCTGATTTTAATTATCTTGATATGCGATATGATAATCAAATCATTGTGAAAAGCCGTAGCTTATGAAGATTATGCCAAATGGAAATAGTAATCAAATCACCGTTGGACTAGATATAGGTTCATCAAAAATAACATGTGCTATTTCTCAGGCTACTTCTTCTCAAAAGAATATAAAATTATTAGGAATTTCTTCTATTAAATCAGCAGGAATTAAAAATGGAATAATTACGAATAGAGATGAATTATTAGATAAATTGGAAACTGTCTTAACTGATACTGAATTAATGGCAAATATTAAGGCAACTTCAGCAATATTATCTATAACAGGTGAACATATAAGATCTATAAATACTCAAGCTGCAATAGCATTAAATAGAATTAATGGATCGCCCGGAGGGCTTGCTGATCGTTCAATAAATGATGCAGATATATATCAAGTACTCGATTTAGCTCAAGCTGTCTCCTTACCTGCTGATCGAGATATTTTACACACATTACCGCAAGAATATCTTGTTGATACTTTAAAAGAAATAAAAAACCCATTAGGCATGACTGGTAGAAGATTGGAAGGTCGCGTTCACTTAGTTACTGCTGCTACAACAGCCATGAATAATATAGTTAACTGTGTCGAAGAGCTCGGAATATCAATCGATGGTCTTGTATTCCAACCCTTTGCATCTGCTTTATCAACATTAAAAGATGATGAAATGGAACTAGGTATTACCTTAGTCGAAATAGGCTCCCGAATAACAAATATTGCAGTTTATCATGGTAATTCAGTTCGGCATTCAGCAATTATACCAATTGGATCAGAAATGGTTACAAATGATATAGCTGTAATGCTCCAACTGAGTGTAAATGAAGCTGAAAAGATTAAAATAAAATATGCCTCAGCAGTCAGTTCTATGTCATCAGATCAGTTGAAAATTGATATTTCATCAAATAACAAATTAAAAAGATCAATTTCTGAAAAAGAAGTTTCACGGTATGTAGAAGCCAGAATGCAAGAGATATTTCAAATGGTCATAAAAGAAATTTCAAGATCAGATATTAAAGACCCACTTACATATGGTATTGTACTGACTGGTGGAGGAGCGCAATTAAGAAATATTTTATCTCTTGCTGAAGATACCCTAGGAGTTTCCGTACGCAAAGGAAATCCTATAGGCATTGATGGTGCAGAGGACATAGCAAATGAACCGTGTTTTGCAACAGCTATGGGACTACTTCTATGGCCAATTTATGCAAATGATCATGTTCGTTTTCAAAAACCTCCTATTAGAGGACTAAAAGGAATTGTAAATAAAATTCGACATACCATTGAAGATATGTTTTAACCAAACCAGTAAAATAAGGAGCACGTCATGTTGTTTGAATTTGATAGTCTAAGTGAACAAAAAGCGAAACTCAAAGTCGTCGGAGTTGGAGGAGCGGGAGGTAATGCTGTAACAAGAATGATCACATCCGGGATGCAAGGTGTGGATTTTATCGCCATTAATACTGATGCTCAAGACCTTGATAGTAATCCATCAGAACAAAAAATCCAAATTGGTAAGAATTTAACTAAAGGACTTGGTGCTGGTGCGAATTCTAATGTTGGTAAAGAAGCAGTTGAAGCTGACAAGGAGGCAGTAACTTCATTATTAGATGGAGCTGATATGGTTTTTATTACAGCTGGATTAGGAGGTGGAACTGGAACAGGTGCAGCACCTGTAATTTCTCAAATCTCTAGAGAGCTTGGAATATTAACAGTTGGCATTGTAACTCTTCCTTTTAGTTTTGAGGGACCAAAAAGGATGAATAGAGCATTAGAGGGTATGTCAGAAATGAAAAAAGCCTGTGATACACTCATTGCAATCCCAAACCAAAAGTTAATGTCAATTGTGGACAAATCAACTACTCTACCAGAAGCATTTCAGATGGCTGACACCATTCTTCATCAAGCTGCAAAAGGAATCTCAGATCTAATTAATGTTCAAGGAGTTATAAATCTTGATTTTGCAGATGTTGAAACAATCATGAAAAATATGGGTGAAGCAATTATGGGAACTGGAATAGCCTCTGGAGAAGAACGAGCAGTTTTAGCGGCTCAACAGGCTATTTCAAGTCCTCTTTTAGATGATGCTACAATCAAAGGAGCTCAAGGAGTTTTGGTAAATATAACTGGAGGTAATGATCTAACACTTATGGAAGCAAATGAAGCAACTAGTATAATATTTGAAGAAGCAGGAGCTTCAGCAAATATCATTTTTGGTGCGGTTATTGATCCTACATTGGAAAATGAAATTCGAGTGACAGTTATTGCAACTGGATTTAATATACCAAAGGTTACTTCACAATCAGATGATTTGCATGGTAAACCTGAAATGCGAACAATCGACACACCACCTACTCGACAACTACAGGAATTAATAAATAAACCACTACATGCACAAAAAGAAAACCTTGAAAATAATATTGAAGATGTCGAAGAAGATGAAAAACCAGTCTTGACCTTTGACGACACGAGCGATGCACCAGTAATTTATGGCAATGATCTACAGATTCCAGCTTTTATTAGAAGGCAACATGATTAGGGAGTCTAAAATTAAGATTAGCATAAAAATAAAAGAATTTTCTTAAATGAGATACTTCCTTTTAACTAAAAAATGCCCCTTAAATTAATTTAAGGGGCATTAAATGGAATTTTAATTTAATCTTTGAAAACTCTTTTAAACTTTAATACCTTTTTTTCTTAATTTTTGGACGACTTGGGTAATTCCCTTCTTATCAATTATTCGAATCCCTCGGGTAGAAACTCTTAATGTAATATAACGGCTCTCATTAGGTAACCAAAATTTCTTTTTTTGCAGGTTAATATTGAATCGGCGCCTAGTCTTGTTATTCGCATGACTTACATTATTGCCAAACATTGGTTTCTTACCCGTTACGTCACACACTCTACTCATAATTGATTAAATTTAATTTTGTTAAAAAAAGTCCGGGAATTTAATGTATTCATGTAGCACTTTCAAATTTTATTTCATAAATGAAATGGCAAAATGTGCTAGACCTAGCTGATGACTATGTGATTACACCATTAGTGGGTATTTCTTTTTTAAGATTAAAGGAAATGAACATTAAATTTCATAAAATATCTTCATTACATTTTATGAATATTGGAAATTTAAAAATTAAAACACCTATTTTACTTGCACCAATGGCAGGGATAACAGATTATCCGTTTAGAATTCTTTGTAAGGAAATGGGTGCTGGTGTTGTTTATTCTGAGTTTGTTTCAGCTGATGGTATAATCAGAGAAAATTCAAAAACTTTAGATATGATTCATTTCAAAAATATTGAACGTCCAATAGGCGTTCAAATTTTTGGAAATAGTCCAGAAATTATGAGTAAAGCTGCAAAATATGTTTCTAATACATTTAATCCTGATATAATAGATATAAATTATGGTTGTCCTGTACCAAAGATAACTAAACGAGGTGCAGGATCTGCAGCATTAAAAGATTTATGTGTTATGGATGATATAACCTCTGCAGTTGTTGAATCTGTTCCTGATATCCCGGTGACTGTAAAAATGCGTTTAGGGTGGGATCAACATACCATTGTAATTCCTGAATCAGGTGAATTACTTGAAAAAATTGGAGTTAAAGCCATAACACTACATCCTAGAACAACTAACCAACGCTATACAGGTAGTGCAAATTGGAAATACATTAAGGAACTTAAAGAAGCCTGTTCTATACCAATTATTGGTAACGGTGATGTCAAGACACCTGATGATATGATGCGAATGTTTGAAACAACAGGGTGTAATGCAGTAATGGTGGGACGGGCTGCTCAGGGTAATCCTTGGTTTTTTAGAGACGCAATTGCAAAATTAAAAGGAGGAAAGCAACCAGACCCCCCTTCTCTTTTAGAGATCGCAAAAACATGCAATCGTCATTTTAATCTATTGCTTCAAAATCGTGGAGAAAAGACAGGTGCAAATCTTATGCGAAAACATTTCGCAAATTATATTAAAGGATTCCCTGGTGCTGCGGGTTATAGGAAAAACCTAGTTACTGCACCTGATCTTAGAATAATGCGTTCAATATTAAATCAATTCAAATTGGATGCTGAAAAAAAAGTGTAATATTATTTTTATAACGATACTCAAACTTGTTATCACTTATATTATCCGGTAATTTTATCAGATTTTCTTTAGTATTTAAAATTAATTATGAATTATTCAAATATTGCAGTTAATGAACCCATAAAATCTTATGAACCTGGGTCAATAGATAGAATAAGCCTTCAAGAAAAATATGACCAAATGGCTAATGAAGTAATTGAAATTCCTGTGATTATTGGCGGACAAGAAATAAAAACAGATGATTCAGGTTCATGTGTTATGCCCCATGACAATAAACATATTCTTGCAAAATATTATAAAGCAGGAAAAAAAGAAATTGACATGGCAATTATTAATGCCATGGATACATGGAAAAGTTGGTCGATAACATCGTTAGAAGAACGAACTACTATTTTTCGAAAAGCCGCACGATTACTCCAAGGACCATGGAGAGATACTATCAATGCAGCTACAATGTTAAACCAAAGTAAAAATGCTTTCCAAGCCGAAATTGATTCTGCATGTGAGCTAATTGATTTTTTTAATTTTAATGCCCAATTTGCTGAGAATATTTATAATAACCAGCCACTTATTTCTCCTGAAGGTATGTTTAATCATCTTGAATATCGTCCCCTTGAAGGATTTATTTTTGCAATCACACCTTTTAATTTCACCTCAATAGCTGGAAACCTACCTACTGCCCCTGCTCTAATGGGAAATGTCTCATTATGGAAACCGGCATCAAGTGCTGTTCTTCCTTGCTATTATCTAATGAAAATGCTTCAGGAGGCAGGACTTCCAAGTGGCGTAATTAATTTTCTACCGGGTTCAGGTAAAACTGTCGGAAATCCTATACTTGAAAATCCTAACCTTGCAGGAGTCCATTTCACAGGTTCTACAGAAACATTTCAACATATATGGAAGACGATTGGTACTAAAATAAAAAAATATAAAACGTATCCTAGAATTGTAGGTGAAACTGGTGGTAAAGATTTCTGCATAGCACATGAATCAGTCAATCTTGATGAATTAAGCACTGCTATGATTCGTGGTGCTTTTGAATTTCAGGGTCAAAAGTGTTCCGCTATGTCTAGGGCTTACATCCCAAAAAATATATGGGAAAAACTAAAAATAAAATATCTTGCTGAGGTTAATACTATAAAAGTTGGTTCGCCGAGAGATTTTAGCAATTTTGTAAATGCGGTAATTGATAAAAAAGCATTCGATTCAATTGTAGAGTATATAGAATATGCAAAAGACTCTAAGGATGCTGATATTATTTCAGGTGGGACTTACAATGATAAAATTGGTTATTTCATTCAACCTACAACAATCTTAACTACAGATCCATATTTTAGAACTATGAAAGAAGAAATATTTGGACCAGTATTAACAATCTATTTATACGATCCATCAGACTGGGAAAGTACTCTTGATTTAGTTGATAATACTTCCCCCTATGCCTTGACAGGATGCGTTATGGCAAAGGATAAAAATGCAATTTTGCATGCAAAAAATCATTTAAAACATGCAGCTGGAAACTTTTATATTAATGATAAACCAACAGGTGCAGTGGTAGGTCAACAACCATTTGGTGGAAGCAGAGCATCAGGCACCAATGATAAAGCCGGTTCTGAATTAAATCTTCAACGATGGATATCTATTAGAACCATAAAAGAAACTTTTAATACACCAAGGGATTATCGTTATCCTTTCTTGAATGAGGATTAATTGCCAATAAGAACTGCAATGATTGCCATGGGTGGTAATAGTCTATCGCCAAAGAATGAAATTGGTACTATCTCTCAACAATTTGCGCATACTCGCGAGGCACTTGAAAAAATCAGCTATTTTATAGAACGAGGTTATAATTTGTGTATTAATCATGGTAATGGGCCTCAGGTAGGCAATGAACTTTTTCGAATGGATTTAACTTACAATGATATTCCACCTTTACCATTGGGCGTTTGTGTAGCAGCAACTCAGGGAACTATAGGCTATATGATTCAGCAATCACTGCAAAATAAACTTAGAGATCTTAATATTGATAGAGAAGTTGTTTCGTTAATCTCGCAGGTTATAGTGGATGATCAAGATCCTGCAATAAGAAATCCCGATAAATTTGTTGGTCCAAGATTTACAAAAGTAAAAGCTTTAAAAAAGGCTAAACTTTTTGGATGGGATGTAAAAGAACAAGAATCTGGAGAATGGCGTCGCGTTGTTTCCTCTCCTATGCCTAAATATATTATGCATGGTAAATCAATTAAAGCTTTAGTTGATCGTGGCACTATTGTCATTGCATCAGGTGGTGGAGGTATTCCAGTCTATAATAATGATTTAGGCCATTTGGAAGGTTTAGATGGTGTAATAGATAAAGATTATTCTGCCGCAAAAATTGGTCGTATCATAAAGGCACAAGAACTATGGATAATTACTGATGTTGATTCTATTTTTTTGCATTATGGTACTGATAAGCAAGAAAAACTAAAAACTATAACAAAATCTAAATTAGAAGAATATTATCATAATGGTGAATTTCAAAAAGGAAGTATTGAGCCTAAAATAAAGGCAGCTATACACTTTTTAAAATATCATGGTAAAAAAGTAGTAATTACCTCTATTCCATACATAAAAAAAGCACTCATTGGAACTGCAGGCACAATAATAAGGAACTAAGTATGAAAATACATGAGTATCAAGGGAAACAAATTTTTCAAAAGTATGATATTCCAACACCAAAAGGTATTCCAGCTTTTAGTATTGATGAAGCTCTAACAGCATATGATAAGCTTGATTCTAATACAGTTGTTGTTAAAGCACAGATTCATGCTGGGGGTAGAGGAAAGGGTGGTGGTGTTAAAATAGCTCATAATAGAGCTGAGGTTGAATCTTTAGCATCAGAAATGTTAGGGATGACTCTTGTTACTCATCAAACTGGATCCCAAGGAAGAGAAGTAAAGCGCCTATTGATTGAAGCTGGTGCAAATATAACGGATGAATATTATGCTGCAATTACTCTAGACCGTGGCAAAGAAATGGATGTTTTCATGGTATCTCAGGAAGGTGGTGTTGAAATTGAAAAAGTTGCAGCTGAGTCACCTGAAAAAATAGTTAAAGTTTGGATTGATCCTCTGTTAGGTATGAAGTCCTATCAGGCACGAAAATTGGCATTTGGTTTAAATCTATCTGGTAATGCCCTTAAGGAAGCTATTTCAATTTTCCTAAAAATGTATAGCTGTTACCAATCCACAGATGCATCTTTGCTTGAAATAAACCCTCTTATCTTAAGTGGAGAGGGACATGTGATTGCATTGGATTCAAAATTTAATTTTGATGGTAATGCACTTTTTAGACAAACAGAAGTCACTAAAATGAGAGATTTAAATGAAGAAGATGAAATGGAGGTTGAGGCTGGAAAATATAATTTAAATTATATAAAACTTGAAGGAAATGTTGGTTGTATGGTTAATGGTGCAGGACTAGCTATGGCAACTATGGATATCATAAAGTTGGCAGGTGGAGACCCAGCTAATTTTCTAGATGTTGGAGGTACTGCAAGTGCTGAAACTGTAAAAAATGGTTTTAGAATTATTCTATCTGATGAAAATGTAAAAGCAGTATTAATCAACATTTTTGGAGGAATTGTACGTTGTGACCGAGTTGCAAATGGAGTTATTGATGCAGTTAAAGAATTAGGTTTGAATGTACCAGTTGTTGTTAGACTAGAAGGAACTAATGCAGAAGAAGCTCAAAAATTATTGAATAATTCTGGAGTATCAATTATTCCTGCTAAAGGAATGAAAGAAGCTGCTACGGCGGTGGTACAAGCTATACTAGATTCATAGGAGATAAAAATGTCAATTCTTGTAAATAAAGATTCAAAAATAGTCGTACAAGGCATTACAGGTTCTGAAGGACAGTTCCACACAGAGCAAATGCTTGACTATGGCACAAATATCGTAGGTGGTGTGACACCTGGTAAAGGTGGACAAACTACTCTTCAAAACCAAGTGCCTGTTTTCAACTCTGTTGAAGAAGCAATCAGTAATACTAAAGCAGATACTTCTATTATTTTTGTACCACCTCTATTTGCTGCTGAAGCTATCATTGAAGCCAGTTATGCCGGAATTTCTGTAATTGTTTGCATTACTGAAGGTGTTCCAATACATGATATGGTAAAAGTCAAAAATATTGTTAAGCAAAATAATACACGTTTGATTGGTCCTAATTGTCCAGGAATTATTACCGTTGATGAATGTAAACTAGGAATAATGCCAGGGTTTATTTGTAAAAAAGGTAATATTGGTGTTGTTTCTAAATCAGGGACTCTTACCTATGAAGCCATTGATCAGTTAGTTAATGTAGGTCTCGGACAAACAACTGCTATTGGTATAGGTGGCGATCCTATTATTGGCACTACCATGAAAGATTGTCTCCAACTTTTTGAAAATGATAATGAAACAGAAGGTGTAGTTATTATAGGAGAAATCGGTGGACAAATGGAAATTGAAGCTGCGCGCTGGGCTAAAGATAATATGTCTAAACCCATTATTGGTTTTATTGCAGGACAAACTGCTCCGCCAGGTAGAAGAATGGGACATGCTGGAGCTATTGTTTCAGGCGGAGATGACACAGCAGAAGCAAAAATGACGATTCTAAGTGAATGTGGTATTAGTGTGGCTGAATCTGTAGCTGATATTGGTGAATTAATGAAAAAAACGATAAAAAATTAAGGATAATTATGGATACTAATAAAACATTTGCTATTATTAAGCCTGATGCAGTGAGAAATGGTTATACCGGGAAGATATATGATAGAATATTAAAAGCCAATTTTAATATTTTGGGAGCTAAATTATTACACATGAATAAAGAGAAGGCCGAAGGATTTTATTCAATTCATAAAGAAAGACCCTTCTTTAATGACCTTATTGCTTTTATGACCTCTGGTCCTTGCATGGTTTTGGCTTTAGAGAAAAAAAATGCTGTTCAATCCTGGCGGGATACGATTGGTGCAACAAATCCCGAAGATGCTAAACAAAATACAATTAGAAAGGATTTTGCTACAAATGTGCAAGAAAATGCAGTACATGGTTCAGATAGTGATGAAAATGCTCAAAAAGAAATTGCCTTTTTCTTCACAGATAGTGAACTTCTGAGCATCTAATATTTTCCATTTATGCGAAGAATCAATTCTCTCATAACGTTTTTACTTTTATTGTCCTGCAGTGGCAATGGTATCGAAGGATACGTTAGCGAGCCTATTACAATAACTGCCCCAAGTCCTGATGAATCTCAAGATTTTGATTATTTCTGGTCTCTTGAAGATCAGCCAGATGGATCCTTAATAAGTTCAAAAGATCTCAATTCATCAGATGGAGGACAGGTAATGATTTTTATACCTGATTATCCAGGAGATTATTCCATAGAACTTGTTACCTCAAAATATGGCGATGAAGTTGAAAATCACACATTCTCTTTTACAATTCTTGATCATAAAAAAGTATCTATTGATACTAAAGAAGAAAGGGACAAAGACAATAATAATAATGAAGAATGGTTAGATGATGAATACGAAGATGATGAATACGAAGATGATGAATACGAAGATGATGAATACGAAGATGATGAATATGAAGATGATGAATACAAAGATGATGAATACGAAGATGATGAATATGAAGATGATGAATATGAAGATGATGAATATGAAGATGATGAATATGAAGAGCCAGTCAGTCAAAATAAAAAAATTAAACATTCTACTTCTGCTACTGCAGAAATATCAAAAACAAAAATAAAAACAAATAATATTCCAATTGCTGCGAAGACTGATAGATATACGATTCAGATTATATCGAAAAAGATATTTAAGGATGCGCAAAAATTTGCAAATAGCTTAATTAATAAGGGATATGATGTCTATATTCAAAAATTTATATTACAAAATAATGAAATCTGGTATCGAGTAAGAATTGGTAGCTATGATAATTATAATGCTGCAAAAAATGCTTCAAAAGTTCTATCTGGTGAATTGGGTTATGCTACTTGGGTAGATTTTGTAAGAAAGGAGCAATAATAACTAAATGAGGAATACATATAATGGGTCCATTAGAATTAAAATTTAATTTTCGAGATATCTTCCGTTCTCCTCGGATTGCATTGAGCGGTAAAAAAATATTTATTTTTATTCAGGGTAACCTACTAGGATTCATTTTATACTGGATTTTTTCTTATCTTTCACTTGCTTTAACAGGGTTATCCATACAAGAGTCAATTGGAAAATATGGCCTCTACCCTTGCCTTTTCGGAAATAATGCAGAGTGGTATAGTTATTTAATTTACTTCATCGGAATTGAAGCATGGATACTCGCAATTTGTTTTGCATCAACAGCTGTAAGTAGAGTAAGTCTAAAGCAAATGAAAGGTAATGATTTTTATTCAAGTGGAGAAGCATGGACTTATGTATTTAAACATTGGCATGCAGTAGCCTTCTCTCCAGTTGCTTTAGCACTTATTATCTTTTTCTTTATTTTTTCTGCAGCATTATTTGGATTGATCAGTACTATTCCTTATCTGGGAGAATTCTTTTTCGTGGTTCCATATTTATTATATTTTTTAGGATCTATTTTTACTACCTATACCCTCTTGGTTTTCATTATTTCTTTTATATATACCCCACCAATAGTTGGTGTTTATGAAGAAGATACAATGGGTACTGTTTTTCAATCTTATTCTATCACGTTTGGGCAAAATTGGAGAATCATAATCTACCATATTCTATTATTACCCTTAATAGCTTTAGGATTGGAAATATTTTCTTGGTTTTGCTTTAATGCTATTGGATTAATAAACTACATATTTGGATGTTCCTGGTTTATGGGAGAAAAATTAACTAATATAACAAATTATGCATCCTCACTTGTATATCCTGTATGGATGACTGAAATGTTATATTCCATAAAAGATTGTGTATTAGATTGCTTCGGATTGACTTATAATATTCCATACTTTTTCCAACCATTTTCTGATACCTATAATGTAATAGATATAACTCCTACTGAATCAATTGCAGGGGTAATTCTTGCATTATTTTATTTTATTATTGGTTTGTCAATTATTTCTTATGGCTTTTCTATATTAACAGTTGGTGAAACATTAATGTTTATTATTTTTAAGAAAATTTCAGATAATGATAATCTTTTACTAAGAAAAGATGAAGATGAAATTGATGAAGAATTAAATGATGATTATGAAGATGACTTAGGCGATATACCAGAATCACCTGATATCACAAAAAAAACTGATGAAGATTCTGGAAACCAAAATTATTCTGAAGAAGAATAAAAGTAATATCAACATTTAAATTTTTATTTACCTTGCCTATTTTTCTGTTCATGCTTGGTTAAAAACTAGGATTCCACTAGATTAGCTGGCTTTAAATGATTATTAATATATCAGATTTAGAATCTGAATTTAAAGATAGGGTTTATGAAATTTCTGCAGATGAACTAGCTAATAGAGGCACGATCTTCAAAAACCAAAATGTTATTTGCAAACTTTCGGTTAAAATAATAAAAAATGGATTTAATATATTTGGTAATTTGAATACCGTAATCGATTACCAGTGTGTACGCTGTTTAGAACATTACAATATGTATCTTAATCTTCCAATTAGACTCAAGATCCAAAACGAAGAAAACTTTATGAATCAAAATGAAAAACTTGATGTGATTTTTTTATCAGGAAATAAAAAATATTTAGAATTAACAAATGTTTTTGCAGATATTATCGAACTTGAAAGACCTATTAAACCACTCTGCAATGAAGAATGTAAAGGATTATGCAATATTTGTGGATTAATTATAAACATATCTTGTTTCTGCAGATCTGAAAAGAATACTTCTCAAGGTGATATCACACAAAAATTAAAAACTGAAAAGAATTAAGGAGATTCAATGGCATTACCAAAAAGGCGCCAATCCAAGGCACGAGGTCGCAAAAGAAGAACTCATTATAAATCTAAAACAGTAGCTACAACAACCTGCCCACAATGCAACTCAACTAAGATGCCGCATCGAGCTTGTCCTGACTGTGGTTATTATCGTGGACGCCCAACCGTTTCAGCTTCATAGTAAAGTTATTTTCATATATTTTTAAAAATTATCTTTATTGTCTATTGTATTTAATTATGTATAATTGAGATTAATTTATATGAATGCTAAAATAACTGCTACTGCTCATAGTGTACCAGAAAGAATACTTACGAATAAAGATCTAGAACAATTTGTTGATACGTCTGATGACTGGATTAAATCACGTACAGGCATTAAACAAAGGTATATTGTTAATGAAAATGAAGCTAATTCTGATATCTCAACACAAATTGCAAAATCACTATTAAAAAAGAGAAATATCTCAGCTAATCAAATTGATTTAATTATAGTTGGTACAATAACACCCGATCATTATACACCATCAACTGCCGCACTTGTTCAAAAAAATATTAACGCATCAAATGCATGGGGATTTGATTTAAGTGCTGCATGCTCTGGGTTTATTTTTGGTTTAGAAACTGGAGCTAACTTCATACGTTCAGGTCAGTATAAAAAGATAATGGTTATTGGTATTGATATTATGACATCTATTTTAGATTTTAATGATAGAGATACTTGTGTCATATTTGGTGATGGTGGCGGCGGTGCAATACTTGAACCAACTCAAAATAATTTTGGTATAATTGATTCATTACTATGCATGGATGGATCAGGTGGTAAATACCTTATTGTCCCAGCAGGTGGAAGCCGTAATCCCGCGAATATTAAGACTGTAAATTCTGGGCAACATTTTGTTAAACAAGATGGTAAAACTGTTTTTAAATATGCTGTAAAAGGTATGGCCGATGTATCGTATAAAATTCTATCAAGGAATCATTTAACAGGTGATGATATTGCCTTATTCATACCCCATCAAGCAAATAAAAGAATCATTGATGCCACTGCAGAAAGATCTGGTATCTCTCCTGATAAAGTTCTGATAAATATTAATAAATATGGAAATACAACTGCTGGTACGATACCTATTGCATTAAATGAGGCCATAGAGCAAAAAAGAGTTAAACATGGTGACTATATCTTAATCTCAGCTTTTGGTGCGGGATTTACATGGGGTAGTATTTTAATAAAATGGGAATCAAAATGAAACCCGTTGCTTGGTTATTTCCAGGACAAGGCTCTCAAAAGGTCGGTATGGGTTTAGATTTCTTTAATAAAACAGGAATAGGAAAGCAATATTTTAGTGATGCCCAGGAAATCATGGGCTTTGATATTAAATCAATAATATTTAATGGACCTGAAGACATATTAAGGCAAACGGAATATACACAACCTGCAATATATATTATTTCGGTAATTATAGGCCAACTTTTGATTGAAAATGGATTCAAACCATCAGCACTTGCAGGACATAGTCTAGGCGAATATTCTGCTTTGACATTAGCAGGAGCTTTTGACTTTAACACAGGACTTAAACTAGTCAAATTGAGATCTACTAGTATGGCAAAATCAGGTTTAACTAATAAAGGAACAATGGCAGCAATTGTAGGGTTGGATGATAATAAAGTTGAATCAATTTGTCATTCTTATAAAGGTGATGGTATAGTTGTACCAGCAAATTACAATTCGCCAGGACAAATTGTAATTTCTGGCTCTGTTAATGCTGTGTATTGGGCAATGGATATGGCTAAAAATTCTGGAGCAAAAATAACTCAAGAATTAAATGTTAGTGGAGCTTTTCATTCACCTCTTATGAAACCTGCCGTAGAAAATCTTGCAGCAACACTTTATTCTATCGAGATTTCAGATCTATCTTATCCTATATTTACCAATTTTGATGCTAAACCAAAAACAAAAGGAAGTGATATTAGAGATTTACTTATATGTCAGTTAGAAAACCCTGTATTATGGTCACAATCAATTCTAGCAATAAAAAATACAGGTATTGAATCTTTTCTAGAAGTCGGCCCTGGAAAAGTACTTTCTGGACTAAATAAACGAATTGATCGATCTCTATATTCTAATAATATAGAAACAGTAGATCAATTGGAGAATTTTTTTGTTTAAATTGGCTAATAAAATTGCAATGGTTACAGGTGCCTCAATGGGTATAGGCAAGGAAATAGCTCAAGTAATTGCCAATGCGGGTGCACATGTGATATGTGTTGCAAGAACTGAAAAAAAAATATATAAACTTGCAAAACAAATAATTCATCACGAGGGATCTGCAAGTAGTATTGTATGTGATGTCAGTGATGGAAATTCATTTTCGAAAATAATTCATTCTACAGTAAAAGAATATGGAAAAATTGATATTCTCATTAATAATGCAGGAATTACAAGAGATTCACTTTTAATGCGAATGAATGAAGAACAATGGGATTTAGTAATGGATACTAATCTTAAAAGTGCATTTCATGGTATTAAAGCTGCAATACGCCCCATGATAAAAAATAAATTTGGTAGAATAATTAATATTGCTTCTATAGTTGGCATTACCGGAAATGCTGGGCAAGCAAATTATTCTGCTTCAAAGGCAGGTTTAATTGGAATGACTCAATCAATTGCAAAAGAAGTAGCATCTAGAGGTATTACTGTTAACTGTATTGCTCCAGGTTGGATAAATACAGAAATGACTAAAAACATACCTGAAAATATAAAAAAGGATTTACTGAATAGAATTCCTTTGGGAAAAATTGGGATTCCAGAAGATATTGCATATACTGCACTCTTTTTGGCGTCCAATGAAGCAAATTATATTACAGGCCAAACTATTACAGTAGATGGTGGTCGTATCATTAACTAAAAAAAGGAGAGAGAATATGTCTACATTTGAAAAAATTAAAGATGTTATTGTTGATAAACTGGGCGTAGAAGAAGATGCAATTACATCTGAAGCTCATTTTGTAAATGATTTAGGTGCTGATTCACTTGATACAGTGGAACTTATAATGGAATTTGAAGAAGAATTTGGAATTGAAATTCCTGATGAAGATGCTGAAAATATTACCACTGTTGGTTTAGCGGTAGAATATATTGAAAAAACTTCATAAGGGATCATGGATCGCGAAAAAGTTGTCATAACAGGTCTAGGTTCTATCGCTCCTAATGGTAATAATGTAAAAGAGTTTTGGGAAAATATATCATCAGGTATTAGTGGTATAAAACCAATAACATATTATGATGCATCTGACCATAAAGTACGTATTGCTGGTGAATTAAATCAGTTTAATCCAGAATTAGTATTAAATGCTAAAGAAATACGAAAACTAGATCCCTTTTCTATATATGCAATAATCGCGACACATGAAGCAATCTCAATGGCAGGAATTGATCCTGAACAAATAGATCTTGATCGTGCAGGCGTAACTATTGGAACAGGTGTTGGTGGCATACAAACTCTAGAGGATCAACATACTGTTATTAACAATCGTGGTTCACGAAGAGTATCTCCTCAATTTGTACCAAAAATGATTGCAAATATTGCAGGAGGTCACTTATCAATGCGCATGGGTTTTAGAGGTCCAAATCAGACTGTAACTTCTGCATGCGCTTCGGCAACAGATGCAATTGGTATTGCAATGAGGCTTATTTTATCTGGTGATGCAGATCTGATGATTACTGGTGGAACAGAAGCTAGCATAACACCATTAACAATTGCTGGATTTGCAAATATGCGTGCACTATCTCAAAATAATTCTGAGCCAGAAAAGGCTAGTCGCCCATTTGATAATGATAGAGATGGATTTGTATTAGGTGAAGGAGCAGGAATATTAATAATAGAGGCTGAGAGTCATGCTAAAAATCGAGGTGCAAATATTTTAGCTGAACTAGCAGGCTATGGCTCAACAGATGATGCTTTTCATATAACCCAACCATCACCTGGTGGTTTAGGTGCTCTAAAAGCCATGGAAAGAGCAATAAATGATGCTAAACTTAATCTCAATCAAATTGACTATATTAATGCCCATGGGACATCCACTCCGTTCAATGATAAAAATGAATCATCTGCAATTCTCCAATTATTTCAAGAACACAGCAAGAAATTAAAAATTAGTTCATCTAAATCTATGACAGGACATCTCTTAGGAGCCGCTGGAGGCATCGAAGCAGTTGTAACAGTCAAAGCAATTAATGAACAAATTTTACCACCCACAATCAACTACCATACTCCTGATCCTGAATGTACATTAGATTATATACCAAATATTGCGCAAGATCACAAAGTAAATGCTGCATTATCAAATACTTTTGGATTTGGAGGACATAATGCGGTCATTTGCATACGAAAATACATTTGAAATTATTTGTTAAACTTAAAAAATATATCTTAGATAGAACTAAATCTATCTCACCTATTGAAAAAAAAATAAATTATATTTTTCATAATAAAGCCTATCTCCAACAAGCATTTACGCATAAATCTCTAAATAATAGTCCAAGAAACAATTATGAACGATTAGAATTCTTAGGAGACGCTGTTTTAGATATTATAGTTAGTCGTGAATTAATGCGTGAATTTCCTGAAGGAGATGAGGGTTTTCTAACACAACGTCGTGCATCACTTGTTCAAAAACCATTTTTAGCAACTATTGGGCATCTTCTGGACCTTATGGATTATCTTAAAATTGATGACAATGTAGATCTCCAAATTAAAAAAATCGCTGAAAAACAACTCGCAAATCTATTTGAAGCATTAATAGGGTCCATGTATTTAGATGGAGGTATAGAGCCCTGTCGGCAATTAATTTTAGATACAGTTTGGGAACATAGAAAACAAGCATGGAAATCAACGAATTTCAAAGGAAAGTTAATTGAATACTGCCATTCAAAAGATATTAATAATCCTATTTTCCTTATCAATGATATTTTTGGCCCTGATCATCAAAAAACATTTGAGGTTCAAGTACAGATTGGATCAAAAAAGTATTCTTCAGGTTTTGGTTCAAATAAAAAGACAGCAGAACAAATAGCAGCCCAATTAGCATTAGAAGAATTAGGTGCTTCTTATTAAGGCTCTAGTCTGCTAATTGTATCGCGTAATTTAGCTGCAGTTTCATACTCTTCTTTAGCAATTGCATTTCTAAGCTTTGCTCTTAAAGTATCCAATGATATATTTATTTTATCTTCTTTTTGGTGATTATCTTCAACAAGATATTCTTCTAAAATACTAGCTTCATCAAATATATCCGGTGTAACCATTATAGGCGCATTTAACCTTAATGCCATGGCTATCGCATCACTAGGTCTTGAATCAATTAACAGGCTTTCAAAGTTTTCAGAACTAATTTCTATTTGAGAATAAAAGATACCTTCTTGTAAATGATTTATTCGTACTTCTTTTAATTTTGCTTTAATACCAGAGATTATATCACAAAGTAAATCGTGTGTCAATGGTCTAGGTGGATCAATCACTTCAATTGCTAATGCAATAGATTGTGCTTCAAATGCACCTATTACAATTGGCAGATACCTTTCGCCTCCAACTTCTTTTAATATAACAGCATAACTTTTATTTGACGGATGATAAGAAATTTTAATTACATCTAAAGGAATCATATTATCGTTGATAATTCTTTTTTTAATATATTAATTTTTTCAACTGGACTAGGATCTGTTTCATGCAAAATAGCACACCAAAAACTTAACCAATCTCCGTAATTAATCATATGAAGAAATCTTTCTTGGAAAGTTTTTCCTTCAACTTGAATAATATATTGTTTAACAAGAAAATCCTCCAAAATATTTTGGGTAATCTTCTGACGATGTTTTATTCTGGGATTATCATCAATATCTTTAAGCCAGATGATAACTAAATTTTTTAATATTCTATAATTATTTCCCCAGCCAACAATTTCATTATGATTTAATTCAGGTAATTCATTATTATAGGCAAGCATTTTACCATTTTCGCAAAATTGACCCTTTAATCTAATCCCAGCTATACCCATTGTAGAAATATTAGAATAGATGATTGGAATTTTATTGTACACATTTTTAGCAAGTTTATAAATAGGATTATTTTCGGATTCTAAACTATATAATTCTCGTTTTTTCTTAAGAATCCTGATTGAATTATTAAGCCATTCTTCAATAACTGATTGAATAATCTCTATTTTTACTAAAAATATAATCATCGGTATAAAAGAAAAACCAAGCGCAGCCCTTGGTTGCAAACCTGATGGTATAACTACTATATCTTTCTCTAATATTTTTAATCTATTTGCAAGTTCTCCTCCCGTAGTCACACCAATAATTTGAGCATTTTTTCTTAATGCATCATCTAAAGCTGAAAGCGTTTCTTCAGTATTTCCTGAATAGGATGAGCATATAATTAGGCTATTTTTATTAACCCAGTTAGGAAGTAAATAATTACGGCATACAAATAATGGTATATTGAGATTATGCTTTTCTAAAATAGACATAATATCACCACCAATTGCAGATCCCCCCATACCAACTATTACAATATTTTGAATATTACTATATTTTTGTTTTAATTTTATATCCTTACTAATATTTTCTGCCTCCATAAGGTTTTCAGGAAAATCCCAAATAGCTTTAAACATATTTTCTCTATCTATTTCTTTATACACTAGTAGGTCCTTTTTTCAATTAAATCAACAAATTGCAGTAGTTCATTTTTATTATGAATTTTAAGTTTTTTTATAGCTTCTCTGCTTGAATTAAAATAAAATTCCGCTGAAGATTTTGTTTCTTTTATAATTCCAGTTTCATCAAAAAAGGAATGAATATTATTCTTTATATTATTTTTTGATGAATTTGAAATTAACTTATCCCATTTTTGGGGATACCTATTGTGGGCCTTAATAACCATGATTGTTTTTTTACATTTATAAATATCACTTTCTAAACTTTTCCCCATTGTTTTCTCATCTGAAGTAATCTCCAAAAGATCATCCTGTATTTGAAATCCATTGCCAAGGTATCTTCCAAAAGAATCACAATAATTAATAAAGGATTGAGATTCTCCATTATATATAACAGGTAATGCTGCTGCTGCTGAAAGTAATGCTCCTGTTTTTTTTTCAATCATATTTAGATATGCTTTTTCTGTTATTATTGGCTCATTTTCAAATTTTTTATCTAGTGCCTGTCCTTCACATATCTCCAATGTTGTCTTATTAAAATATGAAGAAACTGCATTATCTATTCCAGATAATGTATTCAAAATTATCTGAGCGATAGTATATATTCCATCTCCAGCCAGAATTGCTGATGAGGTATCCCATTTAGTATGTATTGTTTTCTGTCCATGCCTCATGGTATCCTTATCCATTATATCATCATGTACCAATGTGAAATTATGTAGTAATTCTATCGAAAGAGCAATTTTCATTAATTCATCTGGATCAATATTAAATGCTCGACCCATAAGGTGCACTAGAATCGGTCTTAGTCTTTTACCTCCACCTTTTAATGAATACCTTATCGGATCATATAAATACGATGGCTTATCAGGTATAGGTAGACGTTTTAAACTTTTATTGATCTCTTTTTGTATAAAAATAATAAGATCATTAAAATCAGACATTAATGTTTACCAAGCTTCAATTCTCCATATTTGCTAAGTTGATCTAATACAAGGTTCATTATTTCATCTCGTCTTTCTTTAGAATTAGCTTCAAACCGACAAACTATAACAGGTTGCGTATTGGAAGCTCTTACTAAACCCCATCCATCTTGAAATATTATGCGAACTCCATCAATAGTAATACAATCATAATTAGCAGTAAAAAATTCTACAGCTTTTTCTACAATTTGAAATTTTTCTTTATCATTTTTCGCCTCCATTCTTAATTCAGGTGTTGAATAGTAAATAGGGATTTCTGATTTTAATTCAGACAATTTTTTATCTGTACGTGATAAAAGCTGTACAAGTCTTGCTGCTACATAAATCGCATCATCATAACCATAATAATCATCAGCAAAAAATATGTGCCCACTCATCTCTCCACCAAACTTACAATCAAGTTCAGTCATTTTTTGTTTTATCAAAGAGTGACCAGTTTTCCACATTACTGGTTTCCCTCCATATTTAATTATCATATCTTCCAGGGCTTTAGAACACTTCACATCAAACAGTATTTCATCTTCTTCCATAATTATTTCAGGAAGAAAAATGGTCATAAGCTGATCAGCCCATATAATATTTCCAAGATCATCTATAACTCCTACCCTATCTGCATCTCCATCAAAAGCAAAACCAACATCATATTTCCCAGTTTTCATTTCTAAAATTATATCCTTTAAATTATCTTCAACTGTTGGGTCAGGATGATGATTAGGGAATGTACCATCGGGATCACAAAATAATTCTTTTACTTGAATACCAAGAGATGAAAAAATAGTAGGCCCGTTTATCGACGCTGCTGCATTACCACAATCCATAACAACTTTCATTGGTTTTTGAATAGAAATCTTTTCACCAATCATTTGGCTATATCCTGCTAAAATATTATACCGAGCTTCTGATCCTTCACCCTTATCAAAATCCATTTGATCAATCATTTTATATAATAATTGGATATCTTCACCAAAAAATGGTTTCTTATTTATAGAAAGTTTAAAACCATTAAATTCTGGTGGATTATGGCTCCCTGTGATTTGTACAGCGGCAAAGATATTTAGATGAAACATCGAAAAATAATTTACAGGCGTTGGTAGAATACCAAGATTTATAATATCTATTCCTGTATCAAGAACTCCTGTTTTAAAATATTTCATTAAATCTGGAGTAGATAATCTAACATCTCCACTTACACCTATCTCTTTACCACCAGAGCGTCTTACAACCGTCCCGAAAGCTTTACCCAACTTAACTACAACATGTTCAGGGAAATCTTCTTCAACTCTGCCTCTGATATCGTACTCACGGAATATATATGGATTTATAAAAGACATAAATAAATATGAATGACTAGACTCTTAAATTACAGTTAGAGTTTGGATTTTTCTAAATACTTTAAAATTAAAAAGGTATGGTCTTCCCTCTTTTTGATCCATCTATATTGTATTCTTGTACTGTCTTTGAAAAATAATCACGATATTCTTTTACAGTACCATTTTTATAATAAGTAATTCCATAAAGATTGCGTCCTTGGTTATCATAATTCCATTCTTCCATTAAATGACCTAATATATTAAAACGAGACCAGGTACCTATTTTTAATCCATCTTTATATTCTCCAACCTCTTCTTTTTTACCTCTTGCATACCATTTCACCCATGTACCATTTAATACTCCATTTAGTTTATTAATTTCCATGTATCCATTCCCATCTTTTATTACTAAATACTCGCTAATCCTTTTTCCGTTGATATAGTCAATTTTTTTAATATTTTCACCTTTTTTATTCCATTCTTTATATGTTCCTACCTTATTACCATTTTCATAATTACAACTAAAATATTTTTTATTTGATTTATACCACCCCTCCCATAGACCGTCTCGATCTCCATTCTTATAATGACCTTCCTCAGCTATATTACCATTTGGATACCAACGTGTCCATTGACCATCAAGTTTACCATGCTTTTTATGAAATTCAACTTTACCACTATTATCATGTGATATATGGTATTCAGATACGATTCCCCCACCACTATAAATTATATTTTTTATTAGGTTACCCTTATTATCATATTCAATATAAGAGCCATCTAATGTACCATCTATATATTTCCCTTGATATTTTTTAATACCATTTTTGAACCAGCCTGTCCACGTTCCACCCTTTTTACCGTACTTATAAACTCCTTCCTCATGTTTTTTACCATTTGAATACCATTTTATCCATGATCCTGATAATTCTCCATTCCTGCGATTTATTTCCGTATAGCTTTCTCCCTCATATTCTACTAGATATTCTGAAACAGAAACCCCTTTGTTATATTCTATATCTTTTGTTAATCTACCAGATGGACTCCAGGCAGTATACAATCCATGTTTCAAATTATCCTGATACTGTAATACATATTTTTTTTGTCCATTTTCATACCACCCTTTCCAAGAGCCTTCTCTAACACCATTTTGATATAATCCAGATTCTTTTAAACTTCCATCATGGTACCAATTAACCCATTCACCACTCCAAGGCTTATCATTTTCGTATTGAATTTTCGCACTTTCCTTACCTGTAATTGAAAAATACTTTGTTAAACCCTCTCTTCTACCTTCATTAAATTGTACGACCTCCCTTAAAACTCCATTTTTATCCCAAAATGTCCATTTACCATCTCTTAATTTGTTACCACTATTATCTGATCCTCTTACTAAGCCATCAGACATAATATTACCATTTTCATAGTAAGAGACAAACCTTCCAAAAGGTTCGCCATTTTCAAAATTTTTTAATAATATAAGTTGTCCATCATTATTCCAATATAGCCATGGCCCATCTAGCTTTCCACCACGTATGGCTCCATGTGCTTTATTATAGACCTTATCATCATTATTAATAGGACCTGAAACTAAAAAAAATCCATCCAAGTGCTTTAATGCATCGATATTATTAAAAGTTTTATAATTTATTTTTTTTCCTAAACGTTTTTTACCATCTTTATCCCAAAATGACCAATTCCCCTTAGCAGCACCATTCTTACTATAGTAACCTTCTTCAATCTTTCTACCATCCTTATTCCAATAAGTCCATAGACCTCTCATACCTTCTTTAGGAACCTCACTAATGATAGATGGTGGTCTATGACCTTTACCATTAAGATAACTTCCTGCACAAAATACTTTACCACTTGTATTGAAAAATTTCCAGCGCCCATACATAAGTCCCGAACGAAATTTCCCATCTACTTTTTTTGTGCCGTCAGACCACCACTCATAGTATTTACCCCACTCTAAACCATCTATATAATTTATTTGTTGAATAATTTTACCCGATTCCTTGGAAAGTTTATATGCAATTCCATTGAAAGGATACTCAGATTGTTGTAAATACCACAACCCATTCCTTAAGTCAAGATCAGAAATTGAGACTCGTGTTCCTGCAAAAATAATAGCAAAAGCAGAAGCGATTGTCAGTACAGTTTTTTTATACATATTTAAATATAGCCATCTTGAAGAAAAGGTCAAAACCTGTAATATTCATTAAAATGAAATTATATAACTAAACTCAAGCCCACGACTTATTAATATTTTCCCATTTCTAATTTATCATAAGCTTTCATTCCAGATAAAACTGCGCCTTCAATACTAGCATTTGTCATATGACCTCCAGCAAAAATAATTTTATCACTTATCATATTATTATTTTCATTAAAATAACCTGGTTCCTGATAAATAGTAGCTCTTTTAATATCCATAAATTTTAAAAATCGATAGTCAGATAAAGCTCCACCATAAAATTCTGTTAATTTTTCATTTACATATCTGATTAAATCAGCTTCTGATTTGTTTTTCGAAAATATACTCACAGAAATAAGATGATCAGATGATTCAGAATATTGATCTGATATAGAAGTTAGAATAGCAATATTATTTATAATTCCACTATTAGGAAAAAGATGAATGTATTCCCCATTCTTTGGTCTTATTTCAGATGAAAAATATAGTGTTTTAATAGAATTAAACTTAAGTGTTTTTGTTGAAACCAGAGAACAGCTATCACCTGTAAGTATTATTTTATTAGCTGTAATTGTTTTCCCATTATTCAATTCTATTTTCTTTTCTGAATGAATTTTTTTTATTCGTGTACCAAATAAAACAGAAGAATATTCAATTTTCTTAAACATGTTTTCCGGAATCATCTGCATTCCTTTTGATGGTAATGCTGCTAAACCAATATTAAACTTTGAAAATATATATTTGAAAAATTTAGAAGATGTTTCTAGTTGCCTTTCTAAAAATATCCCAGAACAAAATGGTCTAAAAAAACTTTCAATAATTTTTTTGGAAAATCCATATTCATGTAAAAATTTATTAGTCGTTAAATCAGTTGTTTGATCATTGTCAATTGAATAATTGATAAGTAATTGTTTTAAGGTCAAAATTTTTAATTTATCAGAGAAGGTTGTAATATTCGAAAATAAAGTTGTGAAAATTTTACTGAAATCTCTTTGAGGGTCAGAAATTATATCAAATGATTTTCCATTATAAATGGAGGCACCAGGTTTAAAAGTTTTTAACTCTAACTGATCTAAATTCAATAGTGAATTAGTTAAGTTATATGCAGTATTATATACTTGAAAACCTAAATCAAAGATATAACCATATTCCTTGATTGAGCCTACTCTTCCTCCAACTCTATTAGATTTTTCAATAAGTAAATAATCTTTACCTAGGTTATTGCATTTTATCGCACAGGAAAGACCAGCAGGGCCTGCTCCAACAATCAAAATATCAGTTTTCCTATGCATCTACCAATTTGGACATAAAATGTTCATACTCTTTTCCAAGATGCACATAACACCTAACCCATGGAGTCATATTATTTGAATAATCTTTTAGGAATCTCCAGACATGGCCTGCTCCTTCAAGATCATCAGCAAGTAATATATCTCCACGTTTAATAATGGTCATATGGTCATCATTATATGAATTAACATCACAACTTTTGAATTCTAGATACCCATCTAGTGTAATAACCAATTGCTGCCTAGGTGCTGTATGAGCCAATTTTGGACCTTCACCTTCAGACTGATCTGGTACAGGAGTGACAGCAAACTGCATTTTGATATCACCCGAGTTATCATCGAGTATCTGATTTACAAAGAGACTCGAAAACGAGCCAACTGAACCTAAACCAATTTTTGGTTCAAGTGGCAAATACAGTTTTTTAAACCGCGTGTGCCCACTTTTATCAGTAAACATATGAGTAATAGGTATAAATGAATCCATATTTTGTCCTCGTTTTTATTAAAAATTAAGTATCAACTAATAAAATAGTTTTCAATAATTATTTATTGGCAGGCATATTTTTTATCCAAGCGCGAATAAGCTCTACCCCTTCCTTATGAACTAGTTTTCGACTTATTTCTGGCATCATAATTCCTGGGTCTGTAGAGTTTATTCTAAATTCCAAAATGGATTTATCAGGATAACCTGGAATGATATTATACTTCCGATTTCCAGTACCTCGACCTGCTGCAACGGGAGGTTTATTGACACCTATAGTTCTTAAGTTATTTTCTTCTATATTCAAAAATAAACCTGAAGTCTCTGCAGGACCACCATATCTATGACAGTGTGCGCAATTTATGTCTAACCAAGCACGAGCTCTTTCATTTAAGCTTCCATCATTTTTATTTTCATAATTTACTGTCTTTGGCAAATCACTAATATTTGATAACGATTCAAGAATACCTAAAGAAATCCATTTTTCTAACTGATTCATCGACCCACTTTGATAGGGAAATATATGATTTAGATTACGAATCTTAGGACCAATTGGTTGGAGTCTATTATTATGTACATGGCAACTCTTGCACTGGTTCATGTTGGGTACACTATATAATATACTAATTGGTGTTCCTCCATGATCAATCCAAGATACATCTGTCCGTGTTCCTGCTAAACTTAATATAGCATCAGTCTGATAATTATTCCATACGTATGGTATTGCAATCCATTCATTTTTTATTTTTTTCAATAGTCGTGTTTCAATTAATTGGCGGTCGCCATCCATATCACTAAAATCATTAGGATAGTAAAAAGTCTTTATAAGAAAAGTACCTTCAGGGTAATTAAAACTATAATCTGCATTATGCGTTATGCTTGTATTTTTTGGTAGATATATAAATCGAAGTTTTTCTGCATAATCTGAAAATAAAGGTGATGCAATGTTATAAGGGATAATGTCTCTTTCAGGTATTTGATTTTTGATAGGATGTTTAAAAAAATTATAGTCAGATAACTTTGGGAGTGCATGATCTAGGAAGGGATGAGCAGAAAAAGTAAATGACCCTCCTAAACATAATATAATCAAAAGTTTTTTCTTAGACATATCATATGTCCATATCTAAGACCACTTTAGGTAAAGGATCCTGGGTACAGTTACATTCGTTATCATCTGTAATAAATTCAGCAAAGAAAGGACTATACCAAGATTCAAAATTTCTTGAAATTTCAAGGTTGAGGTAACTAGCATCAATATTATCAGCTATGCACAAGCGCCTTGAATCAGGAATAAGTCCGTTCCTATCAATATACTTAGGGTCTGGCATACCATCATAAATAATATCAGGTACATCTCTAAAAAAATGTATAAATAACAAGATACCAATATCATGGTCCAGTGTTGGAATCTGGGGTGCTCGACGATAAATATTATCATGAATATAAATTGAAGACGTGTATGGATTATATTGTATATCTTTAGTCTGTTCCTCAGTTATAAAATAACTAACAATTGCTGTGCCAGCCGTCTTATTATTTATGATCGTATTGCGAAAAACTTCGACCTGCTCAGTTGCCATAATCATAATCCCTGTGCCTGAAGGAACTTTACCAACGATATTACCTTCTGGTGCAAAATTATCTATGTTGTTACCTTTAATAATATTTTCAAATATTCTAACCTGATGACCTTCTTTAACAACAAGGTCTGGTAAATCAAAAACCAGAATACCACCTGTGTTTCCGTGAACATTATTTCCATATACATCTGCATTGATGGAATTCTCAATCTCAATACCTGCAACATTTTCAAATGCTTCAGAATGACGGACAATAATATTCTTTGATTGCCCTACATATATTCCAGCATCAGATGCCGCGATAGCTATACAGTGTTCCACTAGAACATTTTCACATTGTACGGGATAAATACCATAGGCTCCATTAGAAGATTTAGGACCACCTAACCATTGAGTTTTAACCCTTCTAAAAGTAATTCCATCCGTATATTGACTCTTAATTGCATCACCTTTCGCATTTTGTATTGTAAAATCCTCTAGAACAATATTTTTACTATTTGTAATGCTAAGCCCTTGTGCGCCTTCAATCTGGGAAGAAAAATCTAAGATTGTACCATTCATATCTGCGCCTTTTATAACAATATCATTTTTACCTTCTATTGATAAGGTTCCAAGTATCGAAAAGACACCAGACCTGAGGCTGATAGTATCACCAGGTTCAGCAAGGATAAGCTTTAACTGTAAATCTTGTTCAAACTCAGCGAATATTAATACAGAAAAGATCTGGAAAAACACAAATGATCTAAGACAGTTCATATTACAATCTAAAACCAGATAATCATTTTAAGCAAAATTTCATTCAAATTGAAACTAACCTTAGAAGTATTCCACAGATCCATGCACCATAAGTCCCTAATGCATATCCTAGTACAGCTAGTAGAACTCCTACTGGCGCTAAAGAAGGATGAAAGGCTGATGCAACTATAGGTGCCGATGCTGCACCACCCACATTGGCCTGACTACCTACTGCAAGAAAAAAGAAAGGTGCTTTAATAAGCTTAGCTACTACTAATAATAATAGTGCATGGATTACCATCCAAATTAAACCAAGAAGAAATAAACCTAGATTATCAAATATGGCTAGTAAATTCATTTTCATACCAATTGTAGCTACGAGTATGTATATAAACAAACTACCATAGCGTGAAGCACCCACACCCTCAAGTTCTTTAAACTTTGTAAAAGAAAGAACAATAGATATTGTAGTGGATAAAACAATAAGCCAAAAGAAACCAGATGTCAGACTAAAACGAGCAAGAGATGGAGCTAACTGTTTTATAAGGGGTGAAATGGTATCAGCACCAATATGTGCGATTGCAGTTATACCAAAGCCTACTGAAAGTACTTTAATTGTATCCTTTAAATCTGGAATAACCATTATCTGTGATTTATATTTTTCAATTTTTTCTTTTAATTCTGTAATCGAACTTGCATCTGCATCTAACCAATCATCTAATTTTCTATTTATTCCAGAACCGTAAAGCAAAAATGCCATCCATATATTCGCGATAATGACATCTACTGCAATCATAGTAGAAAAAATAGTATCGTCTACTCCAAATATTTCCTTCATCGCCGCTTGATTGGCTCCTCCACCAATCCAACTACCTGCAACAGTAGTGAGACCTCTCCAAACCGCTTCAGTGCCTGCACCTCCAATAATTTCTGGTGCAAAAGCTGAAATAATAAGAATCGCTGCTGGTCCACCTAGAATAATACCTATACTTCCTGTTAGAAACATAATAATAGCCTTAAAGCCTAGTTTTTTAATTCCAGGTAAATCAATACTAATAGTAAGCAATGCTAAACTAGTTGGTAGTAAATATCTTGATGCCACAAAATATAATTTTGAATTTTCCCCAGATATAATTCCAATAGAATTCAGTATAGAAGGAATAAAATAACATAATAAAAGAGATGGGACATAA
>Ga0066836_10000083_pt1 | contig 35914 bp, 35 predicted proteins | sample ETNtaG_18_FD_71568 | JGI IMG/M metagenome (GOLD analysis project Ga0066836, IMG submission 71568) | Marine microbial and viral communities from oxygen minimum zone, Eastern Pacific Ocean - ETNP201302SV91 | ecosystem: Environmental > Aquatic > Marine > Oceanic | place: Pacific Ocean: Eastern... | reverse complement strand
CTCATGCGATGATTGTAATTCTTTTTGGATTTGCAGCAATTACTGGGGCCATTTTGTTTGCCCTTAGTCTCATAGCTTAAAGTGGGCACATACTGACAAGATGAACCCAGGGCCAAACTTAGTTCATTCCCTTAGTTTCGCACAACGCCCTCAAGTCAGGGATGATCGAGCTAGACTTACAGATTCGTCAACTAATTCCGCAGAAACTCCGACATGATTGTTTGGATCAAACATCGAGTCTAATTCTGTGGGTGAAAATTTCTCAGTAATTTCTGATATATCTTCGCAGACATTTCTTAAATCTTGACCAGTAGATGTTGCAGTCATAGAGGCGGCACGAAGTATTTCGTGCGCATGGTCGCGAGGGAATCCTGCATCAACCAATTCAATCATAACTTTCTCTGCCATAACTAAACCCTGCTGCGAGTCAATATTTTGCCGCATACGCGCTGAATCTACAACACATTTCGACATGACTCGATTACACTTTGCGAGTATATCATCCAGTAGAATTGCAGAATGGGAAAGAGTAAATCTCTCTGCGCTTGAATTTGCTAAATCACGCTCATGCCATAATAGCGCATTTTCATATGATGGAATGATAAATGAGCGCACTATTCTAGCAAGGCCGCACGCATTTTCAGCTGTGATAGGATTTCTTTTGTGTGCCATAGTACTGCTTCCAACTTGTTTTTCAGCATCAAACCATTCTCCAACTTCAGCAATTTCACTGCGTTGTAGATTTCGAATTTCTTGAAGTAACTTTTCAACAGATGTAGCAACGTTTGCCATCCAAGAAACCCATTCGATATATCGATCTCTACCCACAACTTGAGTTGTCACTAACGGGACCGTTAAATGAAGATGGGTGAGAATTAATTCTTGTAATTCCCTAGCATCCTTTCCTTGTGCAGCACCAGTTCCAACGGCTCCAAGGAATTTACCTACGCAGACACGATCTTTCATTTCATCAAGTCGAACTAAATGACGCCTAAACTCATCGAGGAAAACAGCAATTTTCAGTCCAAACGTAATTGGTACAGCAGCTTGGCCATGAGTTCTACCTAGCATGACAGTATCTCTTTCACGTTCGGCCAAATCTGCAAGGGTAGAAATCAATGTTTGAAGTATCTCTCGATGGATGGCAACACTATCCAAAATTTGTAGCCCAACTGCGGTATCGACAATATCATTGCTAGTGGCACCAAGGTGGATACACCAACCAGCTTCTCCAGCAGCTTCCGCCATAGCTTTGGTGAGTGCCATAATATCGTGTCTTGTTTCGGCCTCAATTTCATCAACACGTTCTTTTGTGACTGATTCTGAATTTGATATTGCAGCAACTACGGCATAATCTTCATCAGATACGCGCCCAAGCTGGTTATGTGCCCAAATCAATGCACGTTCAACTTCCAGTTGACGAGCATGACGCCCTTCTTGACTCCACACTAATTTGATGGGTTCTCGGCCATAGCGGTAATCGAGTGGACTAACTGGCATACCTTCACCTTGGTTGCGGGATTGGGCTTAGGTGTTTGAGTATACCGAATGCACATTCAGGGGCGCTAAATCAGTTCGGCTGACCAAATGTCAGCCCAACCGCGCATTCCTGTCCAATGAGCGGTGAATTTGGTCGCAATTTCACGATCCATCCAAGGTGCAGATAAAACTGCAGTTTCATATTCACCACCTTCGCCATCGACATTAAAGCGAAAATCGTCAGCCAATTTCGACAATTTCCGAAAACTTTCATCAGTCAATATTTTTCCAACCCATTCTTTGCCAAGGCCATCTGTTGTAATTGATGTCATCATAATCGAAAATCCATGCTCAATTAAGTCAACCATGTGCTGATGCGAATCATTGTGCCATATCGGTGTGTATGATATGACGCCCAATTCTTGACACATTCTTTCAACTCGAGTTTTTTGATAATCACTGCGAAGGGCTCCGACAACAATGGCATCAATCGGTTCACGAGGTCTCAGTCTGTTCAAATCATCTGGCCATGGCCAAGTTTCAGGCCACATCGCCTCACTTTTCTCCGAGCTAGACCATATTTCAGATCGCTGTTTACTACTGCCTTGTATGATGCCTTCAAGCGCATTTTTCAAGTCACCCATTTCTGAATCAGGGTTTCCTGTAATTGGTATTGGCAGCCATGGTATCTTTGCACTAGCGGCTTGCAAGCCAGCGATTGAAGTTGTTGGGAGCTGAAACGTCATCGAGTCACTTCCAGTAATTTGGACTGTGACTATACCTGCCACATCCCAACCCCTTAGCATTGCCCACCAAATTGCATAGGATGAATCCTTGCCACCAGAGCCTAAAATAAGTACACGCACGAAATGTCGAAGTGCTTTAGGACGATAGATTAGACGGAGGTGCAGCATCTGCACAATTCAATAACCTCCGAGATGCGACAGGTCAAACAACGAAGGTTCATAGGGGACCTTCGGCAGTCGGGATTTGATACACATGCAGCCTAGTGGACGAGGATATGATCACGGAATTACAACATTCAGCCCCGATGGACGACTGTTTCAAGTCGAATATGCGCGGGAATCTGTCAAAAGAGGAACCACAACTGCAGGACTGAAATTCCGGGACGGCGTCATTCTCGTTGTTGATAAGCGAATTTCTAGCCGATTAATTATCCCTGAGTCAATTGAGAAAGTTTACAAAATCGATGATCATATTGGTTTTGCAACATCTGGCTTAGTTGCAGATGCTCGGCAATTAGTTGAAAGAGCTCGTGTACAATGCCAGGTAAATCGGATTACCTACAGTGCTAGTATCCCTGTCGACACAATGGCAAAGAGAATTTGTGATTTCAAGCAATCTTTCACTCAGTACGGAGGTTCTCGACCGTTTGGAACAGCCTTATTGATTGCAGGTGTTGATGATAATGGATTGCATCTCTACGAAACAGATCCATCTGGTGCTTATCAGTCATATCATGCAGGTGCAATTGGAAAGGGTCGTGCAACAGTGATTGAGTATTTCGAAAAGAATTGGAAGGCCAATTTGACACAAAATGCATCCATAAAAATGGGGTTGGAGGCGCTCAGAGAATCATTAGAGGCCGAGTTAAACAAGGATGCCGTGGAAATAGCCGTAATTGATGGATCAGGTTACCGAGTATTGGATCGTGCTGAGACCATTGCTCAAATAGAAAAACTCAAGCCTGCTTATGATTAACATCCCAACCGCTAAGTTCCGCGCGGGTGTGTGACTATCATGGTTAGTCTCGACGATGCTGTGGTGGCCCGACTGGAAAAGGGCGGTAAGCGCTACGAAATTCTAGTGGATCCAGAATTAGTTGAACAATGGAAATCAGACGCAAAATCTGTTCCTATGGATCATTTGCTTGCTACAGAGGAAGTTTGGCATGACGCCCGTGGAGGGGAACGTCCAACTGAGGAGAAATTGGTTTCTACATTTGGGACCACTGAATTGATTGAATGTGTATCAAAAATATTGCATGAGGGGGATATTCAATTAACAACTATCCAGCGTCGTCAGATGATTGCAGATAAACGCGCACAAATAATTAGTGAAATTTCTAGAACTGCTATAGACCCGCGCACTAAAGCACCACATCCTGTTACCAGAGTTGAATTAGCACTTGATGAATTACGCTGGAACCCAGATCCTTTCCTTAGCGTTGAGCGGCAGATAAAAGAAGCAATCAAAGTATTGCGTCCAGTGATACCCTTATCGTTTCAAACCATCAAGCTGGCATTCCGTGTATCAGGTTCCGCTTATGGTGCAGTACACCGTGAAGTTCGCAGCGATGTCATAAAAGAGGAATGGCTGGAAAATGGCGATTGGGCATTCGTAGTAGAGATACCTGCAGGTATGAAAGGCGAATACCTCTCTAAAGTCGCAAAAAGAGATTCTAACACGGTTGTGAAGGAACTAAATTGAGCATTAATCACACCCCTACGGGGTGGGCACCGTTAAAGAGGGGTGGAGGGTCGGCCGGCTCGGAGAGAATACGTATGAGTGGAGACAGCACACCTACCGAGCACGACTCGGGTGCTGTGCGCCTCGTCTATCCTGGCGAGCGCATCAGTGCGCAAGAAGGCGCAAATCTTGGACATGGCATTCGCCGTATCGACGGTGAATTGGTTGCCATGCGAATTGGAACTTTAACAAAAAATGGGAAAACAATTTCCATCGAACCTTTGAGCAGTCGATATGTGCCTCGTTCAGGTGACCTTGTTGTTGGCTTGGTCGAAGGTATGACGAACAATATTTGGTTTCTCGATATCGGGGCCTCGTTTAACGCAATACTTCCGATGAGTTTGGCACCTTGGAAGGTTGAATTCGGAGCGGTCCGAGAACACCTCGATGTTGGAGATGCAGTTTTGTGTAGAATCCAAGAAGTAGACGAGACTCACTCGGCAGTTGCTACAATGAAAGGGATGGGGCTACGCAAGTTGAAGTCAGGCCTCATTGAAGAAATTCCTCCACATATTATTCCAAAAGTCATCGGGAAAGGTGGCATTATGTTACAGAATTTGAAGAGTCTTGGTGAATGCAGAATAGTCGTTGGTCAAAACGGCCGTGTATGGCTTGACGGTGAGAATGATGGAATGCATGGCGTAAGAAACGCCCTGAAAGTCATCAGTGAAACCGCGCATTTACCTGGTTTGGCTGGGCGAGTTGAAGCCCTAGTGGATGAGTGAGTGAAAGTTAAGGAAGTGAGAAAATGGGATATGATGATTACCAATGTATGGACGAAAATGGCATCCGTGAAGACGGTCGAAAAGCCGATGAAATGCGTCCAGTTGAAATTGAGTGCGGGGTAATCCCTGTGGCAGATGGAAGTGCCTACATTAAGTGGGGTAAAAATGAGGCTATAGCGGCAGTTTATGGCCCCATGGAAGCACATCCACGTAAGATACAGAGACAAGATCGAGCAATCCTTGATGTGCGCTATAACATGGCGCCATTCAGTACTTCAGACCGTATACGGCCTGGATTTAATCGACGAAGTCGTGAAATTAGTAAGGTGACTCGAGACGCACTAGAAAGTGTGGTGGATTTGGAGTTATATCCTAGGAGTAAGATACGAGTAGAAATTGAAATTATCTGTGCTGAGGCTGGTACACGTTGCTGTGGAATTACAGCTGCAAGTGTTGCACTTGCTGATGCAGGAATTCCCATGTCTGACATGGTCGTAAGCGTTGCAGCCGGAAAATGTAATGGTATTGTCCTAATGGATTTGAACAAACCAGAGGACAATTATGGTGAGGCTGATTTACCGATGGGAATTCTTCCAATGACTGATGAGTTAGTGTTCTTACAGATGGATGGTGATTTGAGTATGGAAGAATTCCAGCAGGCTTGGGATTACAATATCAAGGCAGCACATGAGGTGCATGCAATCATGATTGAAGCTCTTCAAAAGCGCTATGGAGGTGATTGTTAATGGCCATTCCAATAGTTCCTAGTTTACTTCGTGAAAGTCTATCTGCACTGGCTGCGGAAGATTCACGTCTAGATGGTAGAGAACAGTACAAGGGCCGCGACATAGAAATTGAAGTGAATTGCCTTGAAAATGCTGAAGGTTCATGCCGAGTCAGAATGGGGGATACAATTGTTTTAGCTGGAGTAAAATTCCAGATAATGACTCCTTATCCTGATCGACCTACACAGGGTGGTTTGATGACAAGTGCGGAAATCCGTCCGGTTTGCGGGCCCAATTGGGAACCAGGCCCCCCTTCTGAAGCAAGCATAGAAATGGGACGTGTCGTTGACAGAGGTATTCGTGAATCCGGATGTATTGACACAAATGAGTTGTGCATTTTACCGGGTGAAAAAGCTTGGCAAGTAATCCTTGATTTATTCGCAATCAGTGATGATGGAAACTTGTTCGACGCCTTCGCCCTTGCAGCAATTGCTGCCTTGAGAACGGCTATTGTGCCTGCTGAACGATTTGATGTAGGGGAAGATTATCCCTTGCCAGTCAAAGGTACACCAACTATGTGTTCATTCCATAAGGTGGGAGGTCGTTACGTCTACGATGCTACAAAGAGAGAAGAATTGGGCGGGGATGAAAGAATCCATATCACCTTAGGTGATGAAGGCCATGTTCATTCTCTGCAAAAGGGTCTAAGAGGAGTGTTCACCGCGAAGGAGTTTGACGAGATAATGTCAATAGCTCAATCTCGCTGTGTTGATCTTCGTAATATTGTGAGTAATTTGGAGGGTTGAAAATGAGTAAGAGAACACAAAAAACAGGAGCAACAGCACGTTTTGGTAGCCGATACGGTGTCAGTGTGAGGCGACGAGCCGGCAAAGCAATTTCCAAAGTTAAGCGATCATACACATGCCCTGTTTGTCAATACCCTAAGGTGAAACGCCAAGCCTCTGGTATTTGGGGCTGTAAAAAGTGTGGACACACTTTTGCAGGTGGTGTGTGGGAACCATTCACCCGAGCAACAGATGCTAATAACAGAATCATCCGTCGTGGATTAGATGGTGCGAGTGCTACTGATATGGCAGTAATAGCATCACAGAAAGCAGTAGAGTACGAACGCGCCCAAGCGGAGGCGGATGGACGTGCAGATGAAGAAGAGTGAACCTTGGTCAATGACTTTGGAACTCGAAGGTTCTACAAACACCTCTGCTCTTCAGGCCAGTATTGAATGCGAAGAAGCAGCATCCTCAATTGTTAACAATCGCCTTATTGTCCAATTAGTTGGTAAATCAGCTAGTGATTTGCGGGCAAGATACAATTCAATAATGCGGTCACTTTTTGCAGCCTTTGAAGTACTAGATAATTTAGAAAGTTAGGTGATAATATGGAAAAATCATTGGAAAATATAGTTCAGGAATTACAAATGGTATCCCAGCAGGTCGCAACTTTACAATCACAATTAAGGGAAATTCAAGGCACAATGGAGTACTTATCTTCACAAGATATTGAACGCCCAGTTTACCAACAGGTAGGGCCGCTATTGGTTGAGGTTGCAGATATGCAGAAATTGACCGATGAACTCAATGAAACAAATCAGCATTTAAGCACGCATGTTGAAACATTACAGCAACGCGAAAATGAATTAAGAACATCTTATGAATCAGCGGTAAAAGAATTTGAATCTGCATGAGGTGTGTTAATGGAAAATGATCGCGAAGATGATATTTTCGCGTTCAATAATTGGATTAGGGATGCTCTAAAACGTGGAGCAGTCGCAATAATATCACACAAAAATGGAGATATGGACACTATTGGATCAGCATGTGCATTATCGAGAATACTCGGTCCAAAATCTAGAGCATGTGGTTTACACATTAGCACAATAGCCAAGACTATTTTGCGAAGCACAAAATCGGATTTTACAGTAATGGATGTAAACCATTTAATGTGGCCGAGAGAATTAGGCGGTGTTGTCATTGTCGATGCAGCAAGTACAAGCCAAGTAGGGTTCGAATTACCTGATGTGCCAAAGTGTATCATTGATCATCACAGTGCAGGTGACGATTTTGAGATTAAGAAAGAAGACCTACGCATAGTTTGGGAAACAAGTTCAACATGTGAAATTATTCAATGCTGGGCCGAAAAGTATGCAGAATCATCTCTTGACTATGAAACCTCCAAATTGCTGCTTTCAGGAATCATAACAGATACAGGTAGATTCCGTCACTCGAATGGGGATAGTTTGAGTTCCGCAGGAAGATTAGTTATGAAATCGGGACTTGATTATGGTGCCCTTATTGAAGAAATGGAATCAGTTGAATTAAATCACTCCCAAAAAGTTGCAATAGCAAAAGCATTGTCAAGAGTAGAGACATTAGATGTAGGCAAATGGTTTCTTTCACATACGAAAGCTGGAACGAATGAAGGAATAGTTGCACGCTCCCTTATTTCAGCAGGTGCTGACATCAGCCTAGTCGCACGAAAAGTATTGGGTGAAACTCGATTGACTGCAAGAGCGAGTAAGAGTACAACAAACCATGGCCTTCATCTGGGCAAATTGATGGAAAAAATGATGGATAGAAGTGGCGGAGAAGGCGGCGGGCATGCTGGGGCTGCTGGATGGTCCGGGGCAATTGACATTGTCGATGCAACCTCCGGATTCATATCCTTGTTGATGGAAAATCAAGGTGTTTGAATGTATTTAGATCCCCGTTCAATAATACATAGTTGGTTGAATAATGAGTCAATTGAGAGTAGATTATCTGGCCCCCATGATTATCTTCGCGTTGCTGAATCGGCATTATCAGAAGACATTCAAGATTTAATCGAGTATTTAGTACCGAATTTATCAACCGCGGAAAATGAAATACTAAATTTTCGTAGGGCGCAACTTGGAAATGATGCAGAAGCCGCCCAAACTCATTTGGCGAATGCACTTACTTATAGTAGGAATTCATCATCACGTGATCATATCCTTGAGGCAAGAATCCGGATGGAATGGGGGGTATTGCGTTCAACCCTTGACGAGAATGAGATTGCCGGCACAGATTTGAAATGGGCCATGGAACGTTTTTCAGCCTTAGAAGAAGGGCATCCTTGGCATGGAATAGCCTGCTTGAACATGGCTGAATGGCATCGCGCGCGCAACGAATGGGGCATGTCGCTTGCAATCCACTCATCTATTTCGAGGCATGGCCCGCATCAGATTGAAACTATTGCAATGTCCAGACGGATGGCTGCAGATATTTATGTGGAAATTGGTCAGATGATGAATGCCCTCCGCAATATGTGGATTTCATTTCATGGATTCCAACATACAGGTTTAATGGATTTAGCCGTAGAATCAGGGTTACAGTGGTTGGACTTGGGATTGGCTTTCGTTGAATCATCTGCACCTCTGATGGATACAGTTGTGGAGAATTCTACACCTCGCTCCCATCAGGAAAAAATTACAGAACCAGTAGTCAATCTTTCAGATGTAAAAAGTGCCTATAATTGGATATGCGACAATTTAGAAAACCGCAGCGGTTTGAATAGGCCTGATTTGCATGTACTAGCGGACACCGCAGATATGTTGGGTGTGGAATTTAACACAGATGGTATCCAAGATCAAGAATTGTTGAAAAGGTACCAATAGTCGGCACATTTCGCTATTTCATCAACCCCCCAATGGGGCGATTCGGGCAGTTCCATCCACCACCCTACTTCCTCAATAGAAGCATCATGTGATTTCCAAAATTCGGAAGAAGGATTCTTGTCAACAACTACCCAAGCGAGAAAACCACCGTCCAAACAATTGTCAGAGATTGCCTGTATTTCCCCAACTAACCCTGTTTCCTCAAATAATTCACGATGTACAGCAGCTTCCACAGTTTCATTTACCTCAAGGCTCCCTCCGGGTAATTCCCACCCTCGTTGTTTATGCCTGACCATTAACCAACAAGCATCTCCACTTGAGAATTTGGCAGGTGGCACACTGTTAGACGTGACCCAAATGACAACCCATTCAATCATAATAACCCTCAAGGGATGTTGACTTCATCACTACCTTCTAGCAGTATTTTCGCTTTTTCGAGATAGGGTTCTGCCCAAGATTCCCCCCTGGAAACTAAACGTCTCGCAAGGAAGAATGCGGCTGAGTGATTACCAGAATTGATAACAGAAATCAGTTCATCCTCTTCGGCATTGATTTCAACACCTTCTTCAAGTATCTCAACCACAACCACTGGTTCAGGTTGGGCACTAACATTCAGTGCTAATTCTTCCATCCTAGTCAAGAATTCATCGCGTGCATTTACTGATGGAGATGACCAAGGGATTTGACGACCGGAGTCAAGTCGCTCTTGCATGCGATTTTTGAACTGGTCTCTGACTTTGGAATGAGGTGCATGGTTTTGAGCTTGGTCGTAACAAAACCATGCATTGTCGTATGATGAGTTCCGTTCATGTACTCGCCCTAAATCAGTCCACATCTCAAAATTCTGTGGCCTTTGTGCTAATATAATTCGGGCTAAAGGAATACAAACTTCATCGCCTTTTGATTTCCAAATTTGCTGCAACCTTCGACTGAACAGAACATTACAACGCGGATCACTTAGGTCAAGGATTGAAAACCTCTCTACAAATTCGTTGAATTTACTATCAGTAAGGTTCGTCGCCCATATCTCTGCATCAAGCGAATCTCGATTCAAGGTGGCTGTAACAAGTTCGAGCCCCATTTCCAAAATTGGTATCTCAGATAATTGCTGTATTTGCTCAGGATCACGACCTAGTACAGAAAACAAATCAGAAAGTAAAGCACGAAGACCGATTTCATCATTCTTAATTGTCTTGATTTCAGCTAAAACATTCCAATTTTCCTCATTTGTAAAATCAAATAGTAGTGACTGTCGTGCACTTTGCTCTGCCCAATTAACATTTTCAACCTGGCGGAGCGGATCATCTTTTGCCAATCGAAGAAATTTACTTGCTTGGGCACGATGTCTATCGCCAAGGCTTCTTCGAGGGTGCTGCAACTGACCTGCAAGTCCCTCCGCCATGCTACTGCGTTGGGAGCATATAACTCAAGTCTTCGCATTACAAGACTGAAGTAAATGGACCAGGGTCTGAATTTGGGTCCAGAGTCGCATCATAACCGATTTTTGCTGTCAAACCATCGTCACCACGCGACGGGTCCAAACTGCTTCCTTTTTGCTTCGAAAGAATTACTGTGTCAACATCGGGTTGCCACCTAGTCATTAATGCCCATTCAACACGTGCTGAATTTGCAACATCTATGTCTTGATTGACAACGGTAACCATTTTCATGGATTTGTGACCATTGAAAGCAGCATGAATTGCTTTTTTACCATCATCAGGGTTCTTAGGTGTGATGCTGATGACTGATGAAAGCCAGCCACAGCCTCCAACTGTCATGTGAACATCATGGCATTCGACAACTTCTGATACAGCTGATTTGATGGTTGGCGCTCGCGGCAATCCCATCAAAGTGATGTGTTCCGACAGTGCAGGAATTAGGGCGTGAAAGATTGGGTTCTTTCTGTGATAAATCTCAGTGATACGGAAAACGGGTTCCATTCTTTCATCATCTAAAGTTCCAGTAATATCAACATACGGGGCTTCCAAATCATCATCGCATGTAATGAAAGCAGACATTGCATATTCAGAGTCAGCGGGGACAACAATCCCATTAGGCAACTTCACAAGTTCGAGGGGCCGCCCGTAGAATTTCTCATGCAATGAAGATGCGACTGTTAGTTCATCAATTGCCTCGTTGAAAGACATGGCTGCTGCCAGCAATACAACAGGGTCGGCACCATTGACAATTGCAATGGGTATTTCCTCCCCAGCGTTCCGTGCTGTGTCAACCATTGTTCGAAGGTGCCTCGGCACAAGTCTAGCGACAACATGTCCATCATCTCGCACAAATTGTCGGTGGAATGAAACATTACGCTGGCCACCATATTCAGCAATTACGATACTTGCCGACATATAGCGCCCCCGATCGTTAGGGTAATGCCATGGGATGGGTAATTTTGTTAACATAGGGGCAGACTGTTTACAATCAAAAACCGGCCCATTTTCAACTATTGAAGGATCAGACCGATTATCCATCGCCTCACCCAAAATATCAATCAGTTCGCCTGGATTGATGCCTAAAACAGCACAAAGCCGATCTCGAGAAAGTATGTTCGCAGCAACTGAATGACTAGGTGCTTCCAAAATTGAAGTGGCGACGAATGGCGCATGTTCTACAGCATTTGAGTGCTCCAGAATACCGTGAATACAAGATATTTCATCAGAAACACGGGGAACTGAATCAAGATGGTCTCGGAAAGCCATGGTGGGGCGGGTACGAACGCCCTATGATATCATTGCGTATTTCAGGTTCCTAAAATCGTAATACGTAAGCGCAATGCCATCCGTCATGCTCATATACGGGAGGTCGGTCGCCGGAATGCTCCAAGGAGAGGTACTCAGATGGGTCGTGGTCTATTCTCAGGTCCGAAGATGAAGCGGGACCGTCTGAAATTTCGCTGGAAAGACCGTGGATTCAAGAAGCGACAGGACAAGCGTCGCCAAGGTGGAGTGCTGAAGCATGACCCACTACAAGGCAGTTCTCAAGCAAAAGGAATCGTTGTTGAGAAAATCGGTGTCGAGGCAAAGCAACCAAATTCAGGTATTCGAAAGGGTGTCAAAGTTAGTCTAATTCGCAGTGGTAACAAACTTACCGCGTTCGCTCCGGGCGATGGTGCAATTAATTTTATCGATGAACACGACGAAGTCATGGTCGAAGGAATCGGTGGTAGAATGGGTCGTTCGTACGGAGACATTCCAGGAATCCGTTACAAAGTTATCCAAGTCAACGGTGTTTCATTAGACGAAATGGTCCGTGGCCGCAAAGAGAAGCCAGTACGCTGAGGTGATTCAATGAGTGATGAGGATACTAATGAAACACCAGAATCCGAATCTGTTGAGGTAGATGAGGTAGACTCATCACCGATTGCAGGAATTGGTACGCTTGTATTCGGGAAGTGGGATGCTTCTGAAGTGACTTGCGAAGACCCAGGTCTTGCCCCATATGTGAATTTGAAAACAGTAGGGACGCCACACAGTGGTGGACGCCACGCAAATGCATGGATGGGGAAATCAAAACTAAGTGTTGTTGAGAGATTCATCAATGGTCTAATGAGAGACGGTAGAAATGGTGGTAAAAAACAATATGCGGCAAAGTCATTCGAACAAGCCCTCGATGTCATCCACGATCGAACTGGGGAAAATCCATTACAAGTTTTAGTTGATGCGATTACTCAAGCAGCTCCAATGGAGGAAATAACTCGAATTAAATTTGGAGCAGTATCCCAACCGAAAGCAGTTGATAGCGCTCCAAGCCGTCGACTTGATGTGTCCCTCCGTAATTTGTGCAAGGGTAGTATTTCAGCTACATTCAAGACCACTCGAACTCTCAAAGATGGTATAATCAATGAATTGATGAAGGCCAAGGATGGAGACGTTGCATCATTTGCTGTTGCGAAGAAGGAAGAAGTTCAACGAATAGCATCTTCTGCACGCTGATTTGACTTCGGTCATTCAGATTTCTTGCAAGTCAAATGTTGATGAAATATATCATCGCAGTGACGTGATTAGCAAGTCTTCTGTTATTGCCTCTCTTCGACCACACAGGCGCCTTTATGAACCAAGGTTAGGTCGCCGGGCCACTAGGTGTTCTAATGGGACGTAAAGAAGACAACATTGCAAAGGCAACTGAAGTGATGCACATTCGCGACCAGATTCGCAATCTTTGCATTGCTGCTCACATTGATCATGGTAAAACTACTCTATCAGACAATCTAATTGCGGGCGCAGGAATGATGTCCGAAGATTTAGCTGGTAAGTCACGAGTATTGGATTTCGATGAGCAAGAGTCAGCACGTGGGATTACCATCAACGCGGCATCAGCTTCGATGGTACACGGTGTTGAAGGTACAGATTATCTAATCAATCTAATTGACACACCAGGTCACGTTGACTTTGGTGGCGACGTAACTCGAGCCATGCGTGCAGTTGATGGTTGCTTTATTCTTGCATGTGCAGTTGAAGGACCAATGCCACAGACTGAAACCGTTGTCCGCCAAGCCTTGAAGGAAAAGGTAAAGCCGGTTCTATTCATCAACAAAGTTGATCGATTAATTAACGAATTGCAAGTTACACCTGAAGATATGCAGTCTCGTTTTATGGGGACTATTGCACAAGTTAACAAATTAATTCGGCAATTCGCACCTCCTGAATTCCAGAAATCATGGCAAGTAGGAGTTGCAGATGGTACTGTAGCATTTGGTTCCGCGTACCACAATTGGGGAATTACTGTACCTTACATGCAAAAGTCTGGAATTTCCTTTAAGGATATTTTCGATTATTGCCATAATGAAGACCAGAAAACTCTTGCAAAGAAGGCACCAGTCCACGAGGTATTGCTGGACATGGCAGTAACAAAATTACCAGACCCTGTTGAGGCTCAAAAGTACCGAATTCCAAATATCTGGACAGGTGATTTAGAATCACCTGCTGGTAAATCTATGCTTACTTGTGATTCAGATGGTCCATTAGCCATGATGATAACGAAGATTTGGATGGATCCACATGCAGGAGAAGTGGCAGTAGGTAGGCTGTATTCAGGTTCAATTAACCATGGTGAAACGGTATGGGCCCTTGGAGCAAGTAAAGCCGAGCGCGTGCAACAAGTCAGTATGATGGTAGGTGGTGACCGTATTGCAGTACCAAAGGTTGTAGCAGGAAATATTGCAGCGATAACTGGAATCCGTTCAGCGGCAGCAGGTGTAACAGTGACTTCGGATAAAGAATTAATTCCTTATGAAGCAATTCGTCATTATTCGGAACCAGTAGTTACCGTAGCGGTTGAGCCGCAATCAATGAAAGATTTACCAAAATTCATTGATGCTTTGCGCAGCCTTGCTAAGGCAGATGCGTCATTACAAGTTACTACCAACCAGGAAACTGGTGAAGCCTTATTGGCTGGAATGGGCGAATTACACCTTGAAATCACAACATACCGAATTGAAGAAGAACAGAATATCAAGGTTAAGGTCAGTGAACCAATTGTTGTGTATCGTGAAGCCATTAATGGGAACAATGTTGGGCGACCGTTTGAAGGGAAATCCCCAAATCGTCACAACAGATTCTACATCGAAGTTGAAATGTTGCCACAAAATGTAATCGATGCATTGCGGGCAGGAGATTTCCGAGATGGAACAATTCGAAACAAAGATCAAAAAGAAATTGGGGACCAATTTGCTGCTTTGGGAATGGAAAAGGATATGATGAGAAAAGGATATGCAATTAATGGTACCAATGTATTCATCAATGGTACAAAGGGAATTCAGGGATTGCACGAAACACGTGAACTCCTCATTGAGGGATTCAATGAAGTTTGCAAATCAGGTCCTTTAGCTGGGGAACCAGCAATGGGTATGCTAGTCAGACTAACAGATGCAAAATTACACGAGGATGCTATCCACCGAGGTCCTGCACAAACTATTCCTGCAATGCGAAATGCAATGCGCGGTGCAATGGTGCGTGCTGGTACAACAATTCAGGAACCTATGCAAAAAATGTTCGTATCCGTTCCGAATGATTGGCTCGGTGGCGTAACTAGAGAAGTAACACAGCGTCGAGGCGTTATCGAAGATATGCCTGCTGACGGTGAAACGACCACAGTAATTGGAACTGTACCAGTGGCTGAGACATTCGGATTTTCCAACGATATTCGGGCAGCATCACAAGGTCGTGCTGTGTGGAACAGTGAAAACTGTGGATTTGATGAATTACCTCGTATGTTGATGGAGAAAGTTGTCGGAGAGATTCGTCAGAGAAAGGGCATGAAACCAGAAATACCGAGTGAATCTTATTATTCAGATTAATCAACTAATTCGAATCAACTGAAAATCAGTGATTTCTCGAAGTACTCGAATATTTTCAGACTGTGGAATATTGTCCAGGCACTTGTGTGCTGCTGCGTGATAAGACATGGCCATTTTCTTGGCATAGTCGATGGAACCAGAATCGATCAATTCCTTCACTACGGAGTCTAGGACTTCTCGATCTGTATCATCTATACCTGATCCGAAAACTTCGTGGAAAGTAGGGAGTGATACAGGGTCTTGTTGACCAGCGTGAATTGCAATTACTGTTTGTTTTCCCTCAATAATATCTGAACACGCCCTCTTTCCAAGTGTTTCACTATCTCCTGTAACGTCAATTAAATCATCCATTAACTGGAAGCAAAGCCCTAAGTTTTCACCCCAATCAGCCATCAATTCAACATTTTTTGCCGAAGTCCCACTTAGTAAAGCACCGGTTCGGGCACAAGTTGTGAACATTGCAGCTGTTTTTCCACTAATCATTTCAAGGTATTCGGATTCTGTTACATCCATTCGTTCTTCAAAAGACATATCTTGTTGTTGTCCTTCACTCACTCTGCGTACCATGTTCCCGATAATACTGACTAATTCTCGGAAATGCTGTGAATCAAATTCCCCTGATTCAGCAAGTACCTCAAATGCCACCGCAAGCATTGCATCACCTGCATTAATTGCCGTAGCGTGATCAAATTCTACATGAACAGCAGGACGCCCTCTTCGGACAGAATCATTATCCATGATATCATCATGGACGAGCGTGAAATTATGAATTATCTCAATAGAGGCTCCTAAATCGTATAGTCCATCAGATGCACCATCCAGAGCATTGGCAACTAACCATGGGAGAATAGCGCGAAGCCTCTTACCTCCACCATCGATAAGGTGTCGCATTGCTTTCCCTAATCGTTCGTTAGATGTTTTGGAAAGAGCGCTAATAATACGTGATTCAACAGATTCTTTGTGCGACTTCAAAGCCTCCATCATTGCTTGTCCAGGGACTTCACTTGAATCTGGCATCATATGACTCACATCACCCATGTCTCTGATTAAATCATCTCCTGTCGACGGTAGACTGTCAATATTCCCCCACCACTCTGGTAATATTTTTTCTGCAATACAACGAAACCAAGGTGCGATAATCACATCAGAATCATTTGAATTCAGCATAGTTTCGAGTTCATATTCTGTAACCCATTTCGTATCTGATATTTCGTTTTCATTTGCAACAAATCGGAAATTATCAGGGGCGCGGGCAAATAAAATATGATCTAATTCATATTCAACCCAGATTTCATCAGCCCGAGACTTGTATAACATACGTGTAATGAGATGGATATCCTCGGGCGTGAACATGTCACAGGGGATACCCATTTCTTGCTTCATTTTTCGGATAGCCGCATTCTTTGAACCATCAATCCCGCGCTCACTTTCGACATCTAACGGGTGGCTACAAACTGTGTTTGCCCAAACATTGGGGAATGTGATTTTATGCCCAGCTCGCTTCTGTATCAACAGTTCATTATCCTCATTGAATATCAATACTGAAAAAGCGCGGTGAAGGTGTCCCTCGCCTTGATGCGCAGATACCTTGCTCATTGAACCCAGTTGATTATCACCTATGTCGACGAGGATTACTTTTTCTCCCATCATATCGATTTGTTGAGCATCATAACCTGCGGTAAGCAAGTCCTGACGATTAACCTCCTCCATGTCGCTCATTCCATCGAAGTCGACTCAGGTTATCAGAATGAGGGTACTCATTCTTCATCTTGAATAACTCTAGTTCCGATTGAACAGTTTTCGGTAACAATGTCGAAAATACGCTCGGGTAATGTTCCATCGACGAACCAGACATGCTCAACAGAATTTGCAATTCCAGCAGCTCGTTTTGCTTTGAGGAATATACCTCCCGTTGTATCTATTGAATTGTTATGTACACCAGCAAAACCTCTGGATGATGACCACGTTTCAAGGAGTTTCGCGTTTGGGTTAGAGGGTGGTAAGCTAAGCAGGCCAGGGACATCGCCCATTGCGAAAATCACATGACTCACATTCGGTAAGTCAGTTGCAAGTCTAAACATCAAATCATCACCTGAAAGGATTCCAAAATCCCGTGGTGAATCGCAAATGACTACATCACCAAAAGCAACATGTATGCTTGGGGTGATTGAAAAAGAAGTTAAATCACCCTTACATTCACTACCGGTATTGGTGATGAAATCCCGTGGGTAGTGGGAGGAGACCGGTAGATTCAATCCCTCAAGTGACTGTACAACAATTTTGTTTAATTCAAGCATGTCTGCTCTGACCAATTCCACACCAGCATCCTGATCGATATCAGATGCAGAATTTCTACCATTGGCTAAATCGAATTCAATGGCGCGTAAATGACCGAAGGAACCAGCCCCATGAATGATTATCACATCATATCCTAATCCATGGATTTTTTTGGTCATTAAGGCTAATTTATCAATAATGTCCTGTCGCACAACACAGAGTTCTTCCTTGTCTGTAATCAAGCCACCACCCCACTTGATGATGACTCTGCTCATACCTTGGCGTAGAAGCCATCATTCAAAGGGATGGCGTAGTATCATTCATCAAGGTAAAGGTGTGTCGATAGTACATGGAAGCTGCCTCATTAGAGATGTTCCGCAAATGGTTGCAAGTAGAAATTCGTGATGCTGAAGAATTGGAATCTTCATCCTTTAAGGAACAACGCCTCAAGCATCTCGAATCTGCATTACAGGAGGCCATGGCATTTGAGGCGGCTTGGGAATTGCGTAAAGAAGCTAAAACAGCATTTTCGAAAGTTGAAACAAAAGTCCGCCTCATTGCCGCATCGCCAGATTCAGAAATAACACCAATGGACACTGGGGCATGCTCCAATTGCGATTCCATATTGACAGATGATCTAGAATTTTGCGCATCTTGTGGCAAATTCCAGTAATCATTCTTCTTCAGCAGCTGCAAGAGCTTCTTCTTCTTCCCAAAGGGAAATACAAGCCTGTAAATCTGGGTGTTCGGTTTCAATTTGGCTACAATATCGCCCCTCTACTTCTTCTGTTAGGTAAACAGTGGTTCCTGCATGATATATGGTATCTCCATTAGCTTCCATTTGGATGCAATCCACTTCTATAATAGCGGGTCGATGGTGATGCACGTGTCCAGCACTAGCGGCGGAGGTGACAGTTTTTGACAGATGCACGTGCTTTCTGTCACCAGGTTTGATACCATGTTCGAGATAATGTTGTAATTCCTCAGGTGCAACAGGGTAGTATAGTAAATCAGGAGTTTCATCTGATGGCAAATCCAATTCAATTTCGACTGTATGCGCATATGTCGCTCGAACATTATCTCCACGAACATCGTAGCGACCTTTCGTGCATGTTTCTGTGACAGCACGGACATGATGAGGCCTTAGCCAATGCATTCTTCGGTCTTTATCTCGTATTGCTTCGACCATTTCTCTGACATCGACCCACCCATTGATGTCCATGTCGAGCCCAAATTTTTCGGGTTTATGACGCAAAATCAAAGCCATTTTACGCCCTAAGCCACCAACTTCGCGCTCATTCATAATGAATTTACCTTCAGCGTTGCACACCGAACAATTTTGGCCTGTGAAGAATCCATGGGTAGGACAATCTCTAATCATAACCGGCGCGACTAGAATCTCATTGATAATCCGTTCTGTATTGTAAGTAGAACCATTCTGAAGAATTATGGGCACTACCATCATCGGCGGTACATGCGCGCAGTCATTGCATCTTACGCACGGAGCCCCTTTCAGCGCGCACACAGAGGTTTGTTCGTGGATTCACGACCAGAAGATTTGGCGGCTGAGGTAGTGAAATCTTTAGTGAAAAATACACCGCTGTTAACCAGTGATTATGAAGATTTGATGATGGGATGTGCATATCCAGAAGGTGAACAAGGACTCAACATTGGTCGCATAACAACATATTTGTCAGATTTGCCATTCACAATACCAGGGATGACTACAAACCGATTATGTGGTTCCTCAATGCAGGTCATCCATACAGCTGCAGGTTCCATTTCCATGGGTTCGGGAAATGCATTCATTTGTGCTGGTGTTGAATCAATGTCAAGAATTCAACGAGGTGGATTTAATCGGTCTCTTCATCCCACTCTCGAAACTGAATATCCTGCTGCTTACATTGGCATGGGTCAAACTGCTGAGAATTTAGCAAAACGACACAATATATCGAGAAGCGAGCAGGAACTTTTTGCTGCTTCTAGTCATGAAAAGGCAATTAATGCGCAGAATATGGGATATTTTAGTACCGAATTAGTGCAAGTTGGCGATGTCAATAAAGATGGATGCATGCGCCCTCCCGACCTTGCCAAAATGGCCCAACTAAAGCCAGCATTTTCGGAAATAGGAACTGTCACCGCAGCAACATCATCCCCACTAACTGATGGGGCTGCCGGTGTGATTGTATGCAGTGAAGAGATTGCTGAGAACCGCGGGATTAAGCCTCTAGCGAGCATCATTTCTACAGCAGTTGCCGGGGTAGAACCTGAATTCATGGGATATGGTCCGGTTCCAGCATCCCTGAAGGCATTGAGTCGCGCAGATCTTACTATGGATGACATAGATGTCATTGAAATGAACGAAGCATTCAGTGCTCAGTCAATCGCATGTATTTCCGATTTGAATTTGGATACTGACGATAATAGAATTAATATTGATGGTGGCGCATTAGCCATAGGCCACCCTCTTGGTGCAAGTGGAAGTCGAATTACTGGTAAAGCAGCTAGTCTACTACAAAGAACAGGTGGGGAGTACGCACTAGCCACTATGTGCATTGGTGGCGGCATGGGTATAGCCACGATTTTGCAACGAGAGTGAACAAATACTCTGATATGTGTGGCCCTAATGGTATTGCATGGGCTGGAACGTTCGGGACGGTCGCCGACAGGCCAAAGAAAATTTATCACACACTGAAGATGGAGATTGCGCACGCTGTGGAGGAGATGCGACCCCTTCCACTATTACTGGGTATTTACAATGCGCCAAATGTGGTTATGAATGGAAGGATCCTGAATGGGAATCTGCTAATCGTGGTCCACAAGATTCCATTAGTAGAGATATGGAAATGTTAGATGAGTTCAAGCGTGAAATGAACTCTGGCCAAGGTTTGGCCCAGATATTGGGTGTTGATGATGGCCTTGATGCCTCTCAAAAAGACTCACTTCGCCGTTTAGAGGATAAATGGATGACTGGTCAGCAAGGACAATTTAATGCTGCAGAAGAGGAGCGAAAACCGCTGCTAATATCATTCGATGATGACGACAATTTACTTGAAACTCAAGTTGGCTGCATCTATATGTCAAGTAATGACTTCGACGGTGGAGAGGAAATTCGTATCGAGTATCCAGGTATGGGGACTGAATTTTACACGTACAATGAAGATTTAGAATTAGGTTGGAAAAAGGGACGGACTTTGGTGGAAACTACAAGAAACATCGCCTCTATAATTAATCGCAAGAGCAAGTTGGTGCACGCAAGCCATAATGAAACAACAGTTTCGCTTGAATTGAGAGATAACAATCTCTCACAGGATTCAATAGTAATCTATGTCGATGATCCAGGAGGCAAAAATATGGTTGCAGAAAAATTGGGTGTAATTTTAGATCCTGATGAGGTACAATTGTACGAAGATTATCACCGTGTAATCCGTATGGTTTTAGCTGACGGAATCATCACTCCAAGTGAGGATCAACTGTTATGGATTATGCGCCAGAATCTCGGTATATCTGATCAAGAACACGTCAGAATCGTTGTCGATATTTTTGGTGAATCCGCCCTCAAGGAATGCCCCAGTTGCACTACACTTGTGCCACTGTATACAGGCAGTGATGGATGGTGGTGTGAAGGGTGCCAACATTGGGTATAGGCAATTAATTGTCTAGAGTACCTACGGTATTGTTGAAATACCTGCTACTATGGGTACAGCATAAGTGGTACAATGACTGGAGAGACGTTATACATCGGCGTAGACCTTGGAACCTTCCGTTCTGTTATGGTCTCAAGCGATGCACATGAAGAACAAGTATTGACTGTAATCGGTACACCGAAAGACCATATCGCAAAAAATTTCTTGCGGAGAGATGTGCTATTTGGCGAGGAGGCTTTGAAAAACCGTCTTGCGTTGAATTTGTTTAGGCCCCTCGAACATGGTGTGATTAAGGATACTCCCGAAGATAAAAAGTTCATTGCACATTTCATCACTCAAATCATTGGACTTGCTGATCCAGAAGACTATGACCGCGTTGTCGCAGTTATTGGTGCTCCTGCTGAGGCTAGTCACGTTGATAAAACTTCGATTTTTGATGCAGCCGCTGGAAGTGTCAATGCCTGCATGATTATTTCTGAACCTTTCGCAGTTGCTTACGCTCTTGATAAAATTGAGCACACATTAGTAATTGATATTGGGGCCGGAACGACGGATTTGTGCAGAGTTTATGGCACAGTTCCTCGCCCGGAAGATCAGATGCATGTGAATACTGCTGGTGACTTCATCGATAATGGGCTAATCACTGAAATTCAGAAGAAATACGCTGGGGCTCAAGTAACAAAGGACATGGCACGAAGATGGAAAGAAGAGCACTCATTTGTTTCTGGTTCAGAGCCAAACGACCCGATTATTGTAGATTTTTCTATCGAAGGAAAAGCAATGTCACTTGATATTACCGACTGCGTACGTAATGCATGTGAAGCTATTGTTGACCCTATCGTTGGTGGAATTAAGGAACTGGTGGCTCAATCCAATCCTGAATATCAAGATGCATTCCGCCGGAATATGATTTTGGCTGGCGGGGGAAGTGGAATCGCTGGTTTAGGAGACATGCTTGAAGAACGCCTATCTGATTTAGGAGAAGTCGAAGTATTGACTGTTGAAGACCCCGTTGAGCTTGGTGCCATGGGTGGCTTACGACTAGGCATGGAAGTTCCAGAAGATATGTGGAAGAATCTAACTCTGGCACATCGCTGATTACTCTTCTTCAGCCAAATTTGAAATTGTGTGTTCCAACACTAGTCTTTGGCTGCAGTTTGGGCACAAGTCCTCAGCATCTAGAGTCAAGGCGTTTACTGCTAGCAATGATTGGCAGTGTGGACAAGATGCGAGTACTTCACCAAGGTTCAGATTAATGTTTAACATTGTTGAAAGGTTTGAGTCATACCACGCTCGGAAGTGGCCATCATTGATCATTTGTATCCTGTTTAGCATTGCTTTGCAAAGGTACAGTAGAAGGAAGCACTGTACTATTGACCACCTATTTCCATTTGCAAAGGAATACAATTCAATTAGCATCAGGATGAAACATGCAGCAATTGAGACAATCCAAATTAATATCACCCATGGCAATGCCCAATTTTTTCTTTGAAAATAGGCTCTAGTAACAAAATAGGTAAAGGGCAGTGGCAGAAAAATTACAATCAGTAAAAGACTCTGGAGTTCAGGAATAATTGCCATTGCCGAATATAGTAAAAATACAACTAATACTATGGTAAAAACTAGCATCCATCCAGATTGCTTGTGTGCTTGCTCAAATCTTGCCTCCCAATCTCCACCTTCCATACCACGCGGAAACAGTCACAAGAAATCTTTCTTTCCTCTTAATTATCACGTGGGATGGTTTGATGAAGTCGAGCAGTGAGGGAGCAACATGGCCCGAGATACTGATGTAGATCTGGTTAGCGATGCCCTCAGCGGAAAAAAAATCCTTCTTGGTGTTACAGGCGGAATAGCGGCAACGGAATCCATTCGAATTTTGCGGGAACTTCGCCGTCATGATGCTGAATTAAGTGTGATAATGACAAAATCTGCAACACGTGTGATAACGCCTCTCGCTGTAGAATGGGCGGCCCAAGCATCAGTGAGTACAGACTGGAGTGCTGAAATGTCTCAACTAGCACCATCTGATGGCCTATTGGTATGTCCAGCAACCCGCAATTTCATGGCGAAATTTGTCAATGGTATGATGGACAACCCGTTGTTGATGGCTTGTTCAAGCGCTCGTGCAAGAGGTACTCCAATTGTGATTGTCCCTTCAATGCACAATGACCTATTCGATGATCCAGTTACGGAAGAATTGTGTCAACGAGCTGAAGAACTTGGAGCGATTATTCTATGGGGTCCTAATGATGAAGGTCGCCGTAAGCAACCTATGCCTGTGCAAATTGTCGCAGATTTGTCTCATGTAGTAAATCGCAACGATTCGAGTTTGAATATTGCAATTACATTGGGTGCTAATAGAGCTCCAATAGATGCAGTGCGAGCAATACAAAATGCATCGAGTGGTTCAACAGGCTGGTCGATTGCCGAATATCTTCATCGAAAAGGACACACAGTAACATGTATAGCTGGAAAAACAAGTGCATCACCGTCATTTCAATTGCCAAATATTGTTCGTGCTGGAGCACCAGATGATATGCTTGCAGCGTGCAAGTTGGTGGCTGATGATTTCCAGCATGGTTGGATATTTTCGGCTGCCGTTTTAGATTATTACACTGAACCCGAACAAGGAAAGAAACTCAGTGGACAAGAATCTTGGAAACTAGATTTGAAGCCTGGACCTAAGCACATTCTTGAGTTAGAAAAGATGACAAAGGGTGCTGTTCGAATTGGGTTTAAATTGGAATCAGGAGTCAGTGTAGAATTACTACACAAACGCGCCCAGGAACAAATCGATAGATATGGTGTAGATGCAACAATAGCAAATATTCTCGAAGAAATACATGATGATGAATCCCCTCGCGGCTACATCGTAACTTCAAGTGGGATTGAGTCCATAGAAAATCAATTGCAATTGTGCCAACTAATTGAAGCAAGAATTATTTCATGTTTAAAATGAAATTATGCGTCACATTCAAGCAGAAGTAGCAGCGGCGTCATCACATGGCAGACCATGGTAAGGCTAAACGAGGCATACCGTCGAAATCAGATTTCACTGCCTGGTATCCGGCTATCGTTGAGATCGCAGACTTGGTGGATAAACGCTACCCAATCAAAGGAATGGATGTTTGGAGACCATATGGGTGGAAGGCGATGAAATGTATTGATGCATTGACTCATCAAGAAATGGAGGATACTGATCACGAGGAAGTCCACTTTCCACTTCTTATTCCTGAAGATTTACTCGAAAAGGAAAATCGCTTGGTATCATTATTGAAAAGAGCTAGAGAAGAGGGTGTCGATCCGAGTGAATTACGGATAGAAGAAGATGAAGCCGGATTCAAAAAGGAAGTTTACTGGGTGAGAAATGCCGGTGAAAATGATTTGGATGTCCCCATGTTCTTGCGTCCAACATCCGAAACTGCGATGTACACGATGTTTCCATTATGGGTAAGGTCACATGCTGATTTACCTCTAAAAACATACCAAATTGTGAATACTTTCAGGTATGAAACTAAACAAACACGTTCATTCATCAGAGTGCGGGAAATCCATTTCTTCGAAGCCCACACTGCGCACATCGACGAGGATTGCGCCACTCGGCAAATAGAGGAAGATCTCGAAATTGTAGGTCGTTTGATGGAAAGGATGGCATTACCTGTAATCATTTCAAAACGGCCCGTGTGGGATACATTCCCAGGTGCTTGGTATACAATCGCGATTGATGTTGTAATGCCTAATGGTCGCACCTTACAAGTCGCATCCGTACACCATTACAAGGATCAATGGGCAAAAGCATTCGATTTGACCTATGCCGATTCAGATGGTGAGTCTCACTATTGCCATCAAACTACATATGGAATGTCGGAGCGTTTACTTGGCGCAGTCGTTGGCATTCATGGCGATGATTCTGGCTTGATTTTCCCTCCTGATGTAGCTCCTATTCAAGTTATCATAATGCCAGTTGCGAGTCACAAATCTCCTGATGTTGATTCAACAGTATCTGATGTTGTTAACAAATTACGCGATTCTGGAATTCGCTGTAAAGTGGATAATCGTGATTTGCGTCCAGGGCAGAAATACTATGATTGGGAAATTAAAGGAGTACCACTTCGATTGGAGATAGGACCAAGGGACGTAGAATCTGGAAATGCCTTTGCAGCCCGACGAACTGGAGGGAAGGAACCAATTCCATTAGCCGAAATATCTGTTCAAGTGAAATCTCAGTTACAGATTGTACAAGATGAATTAACTGTTCGAAGTAAGGTACATTTCTCTAATTCAGTGATTGAACTGGACAATCTTCAAACCCCAATTGAAGAAGGTAAAATTTACTCTGTAGCATTTGACGGTAATGATGCCGATGCAGAATTACTGGAAAAGACAACTGGTCTGGCAATTTTAGGTGACTCAATTGACGAATATCAAGAAGACCGCCCATGCATAATCACAGGGAATTTGACCCGAAGATGTCAGCACCTAGCAAGGATGTACTGACTATTTTCGAATCCCTTTCCACATTAGGGCCATACATAGAATTGCAAGACCAATATCTGGTATTCCAATAGAACCTGATTCGCTCCATGCAATATATTCATCCATTCTGAAAAAATCCATCCAGTTTAGTTTCATACTAACGCCACATGTATCATGTGATACCTTTGGACATGTCGCGACAAAATTTCCAAGCCCATAGAATAAATTTACAATTACAGTGATTAAGCCCGTGAATCCGGCGCCAATTTGCACCATTCCTAGCAATGATCTCCCCTCCTCATCACCTTCCTCTAAATCAAATGTTGCAGTGGGTACTGGAGGCATGTCTCCGGGCATTGGTAGAGGTACCCCCTCGTCAGGAATGACTTCGATTAACAAGTCTTCTCCATCAATATCGGAAAACTGTTCTGCGAGGGCTCTCTTAGTTGAACCTCGAGATATACCAACATCTTCGAGGAATTCCGAACCATAAATGCGCTCAGCCAAACTTGCAAGAACAGGGTCATCTGCAATTTCCTCAGGTGAAAGCTTCCCGTCAAGGAGTTCCTTCACTCTGCTATTGTCTTCAGAAATAGGCTCCCCTCAGATAACGCGGGTATGGCACTATTCATCAAGCCTGTGGCTGTGGTGACTGAAGAAATAATCTATTTTCGCTTCAAAACTCGTTGCACTGCTTCGATAATGTCCTCTTTTGTTAAGTTGTAATGGCTCATTAATTCACTTGGTTGCCCACTTTGCCCAAATTTATCTTGAACACCAACCATTTCTACTGGTATTCGGCGACTGAAATCAAGTCCAACCAATGCTTCGGCAACAGCGCTACCCAATCCTCCAATCACATTGTGGTCTTCAGCAGTGACTATTGCACAGGTCATACAGGCAATATCGTACAAACTACTTACATCAAGTGGTTTGATAGTATGAACATCAATGATTGTGGATTTTATCCCCATCTCTTCTAGTATTGAATGCGCAGAAAGTGCTTCTTGAACCATTACGCCACAAGCAAGGATTGCAACATGATTTCCTTCTTTAAGGTACGAAAATTGCCCGATCCGTAAATTTGAAGCTTCTTCCTCAGTGTATACTCGAGAAGTTTTGTTGCGAACAGTGCGTGTGTATGAAGGGGAATCATGGTCCTTTAGGGCAAGTGTTAGTGCCTTGGTCGATACATCATCACAGGGATGAAGTACAGCCATATTAGGTAATGTGCGGTATATACCAAGGTCCTCAATAGATTGGGCACTACTACCATCAGTGCCTGTATGGATGCCACCGTGACTTCCACACAGATGGACGGCCAAATTTGGGCGTGCAATTCCATTTCTTACTTGTTCAAATCCACGCTCTGTGAAAATAGCAAAAGTCGATGCAAAGGGTATGTATCCGCTACTTGCTAACCCTGCAGAAACAAGCATCATGTTTTGTTCTGCAATTCCCAAACTGACAGTATGTGATGGTTTTTGAGATCTGAATAAACATGATTTAGTTGATTTTCCAAGATCTGCTTCGATAACTACTACTTTGTCATCTTCAAGCATTTCAAGCAATGCTGCACCATAACCATCCCGACTTGCGCCGCCGGAACTTGGAGCACTCATTGCAATTCCCCCATTGCGATTTTATATTGTTCATCATTGGGGGCGGAGCCATGGAATTTCGGATTATTTTCCATAAATGAAACACCTTTTCCTTTCACTGTATGCATAACTATGCATGATGGTTTATCCGTATTAGCTTCGGCCCAATCCAATGCGTTTACAATTTCTGTCATATCATGGCCGTCTATTTCAGTAACATTCCATCCGAACGCTGCAAATTTTCCAGCAACATCGAACATCCGCATTTGGACCTCACAAAAATCATCATTTTGGATATTATTTCTATCAACTACAACATTTAGGTTTCCCATTTCATGATGTGCTGCAGCCATGGCACCTTCCCATATTTGCCCCTCTTGCAATTCACCATCGCCTAGCATAACCCAAGTCTGCCTCTCGCTGCCATCAAGATTAGCTGCAATAGCACAACCAAGTCCGAAAGAAACTCCCATTCCAAGACTTCCTGCGCTGAAATCAACTCCAGGGCACCATTTCATGTCAACATGTCCTTGACAAATACCACCAAATTTTCGATAAGAATCAAAATCACTAGATTCAATAAATCCACGTTGTCCTAATACTGAATAAACGCCTGGACTAGCGTGCCCTTTACTCATTATAAATCGGTCACGGTCTTCCCATTTTGGTTTGTTAGGATCAACACGCAATTTATGCCCATAGAGTCCGACCAACATGTCAATTGCACTTAATGAACCACCTGGATGTCCAGCCTGTGCCTTCCACACCATTGTTACTATGTCACGCCTGCATTGAAGAGCCATCTCGTTTAACTCCTCGATACTGAGGCCCATACCATTACCCATGCTGCCCAACCTTCAATGGAGGGCCTTTGAGTATTACCACGTGACATACTAGTTCAATGGGGTGATTGTGGCACCTTAATGGCTGCAATAAATCTGCGTATGCCATCAACGGCAACAGCAATCCAGTCAATGAATAAATTACCCTTTCCATTCTTTGAAGGAGGCATACTTCTTGTCGCCAACCATGTGAATACTCCGAAGAACCAAAGGAAAAATCCGAGTGAAAGTAACGGTCCAAGCGTTCCAAGTAAGCCAAATGCGCCGCGTACTGGTATGTCTGCCATGATGAATATGGCAACAATAACTCCCATCAAGGCCTCTCCGGCAATCATTCCTGCAGACAGCAACAACCCTTTGGATGAAATTTCTTTACCAGCTGTAATGGCATCAGGACTTGGGTCTCCGCTAAGTGTTCCATCTATTCGAAGATGTGCAGAACGAAGCACAAAGTAACTTAGCAAACCACCCAAAAATATTGTTGCCGATAGATAAACTGGTAAATACATGCCAATTGCAACAGACATAACAGGTAATCCTTTCCAAATTATCAGTATTGCAATTAGTACACCAAGTGCGAGCATTGGGTAGTTTACTGTACCTCCAAATATTCCTTCAATCAGTGTCCCTATAATATCTGCTTGAGGAGCAGGCAATGCGTCTTTGCATGTCGGATCAGATTCAGGAGGGTTTTCCATGCAATGTGTGGTTGTGATACGGAAGGCATTATTCAGTACTTGTAGAGTTAATGGTGTGACAACAGCACCAGTAATTACGCCACCGATTTCAGCGATTTGTTGGCGCCAAGGTGTTGCTCCAATCAGATGACCTGTTTTCAAGTCCTGCATTACATCTCCAGCTATTGCGGCATTAACAGCAACAACACTTGCAATAATCAATGTGGCATACATGAGTTCATCACGCGCCATGCCTAGCATAACATCTCCAACAAACCAAACAATTAGTGATGTTGCCATTAAAGTTGCAATAGTCATCCCGGAAACAGGTGAATTACTTGACCCTACAACTCCTGCAATGTAGCCTGCAACAGCGGAAAAGAAGAAGGCTGTAAGTGCAAGAAAGAGGGCACCAACAGCAGCCAATATTGCTGCTTGTGCAATAGTGGCACCTTGTGCTGAAATCCGCCACAGGTAGAAGCAGAATGTTAAAACAAGAATGCAAATTAAAACCCATATCATACGGGACATAGGTAAGTCCTGCTCAGTACGGGGCAAGTCATATTCTTCATCTTCGTTTTCACTAGCAACAACTTTTCTTACGCCCTTAACAATTGTTTTTCTCATTGACCAAAGCGTCCATAACCCACCAACAACCATACACCCTACGCCAACAAATCGAACATGTGTTGCCCACAGAGATGAGAATCCATGTGCTGCGTCTATTGCACTTCCATCACTACCAATTCCACTAGGCCATCCATGAATTAATCCATAAACTGGAGTAATCAAAAATACACCGATCATTGCGCCTAAGAAAATGTACGATGCAATTCTTAAACCTACAATATATCCAACTGATAGTAAAGCAAGAGATAAGTCAGCGGCAAAGTAAATCCTGCCACTAAAAAATTCGGCAGCAGAGTAGACTTTACCTTGTGTGATCTGAAACCCCTTAACAAACCATCCATAAATCATGCCAAGACCTAGTGCATATAGGATGACTACAAGTGAGGAACCACCTTTTTCACCTGCGACAAGAACTTCCTCACAAGCAATTCCTTCGGGATACAGTAATGCTTCTTCGACAATGAAAACCCGACGCAAAGTAATTGTGAAAATTGTGCCCAAGATACCACCCAATAATGCAACAGAGAATGTTGTAGCTAAATCCATATCGTACCCCATTACCAGTAGGGCCGGCATAGTGAAAATTATACCAGCAGCAAGACTCTCTCCAGCAGAAGTCATAGTTTGGACAACATTGTTTTCCAATATTGATACGTCCTTGAATTTCATTAGGCGCAGTACAAGCATTGACATTACGGCAGCAGGAATTGACGCAGAAACAGTCATGCCCATGTATAATCCAAGGTAGGTATTGGCTGCAGTCATCAATGCCCCAAGAACCAATCCTAGAATTATCGCCCGAATAGTCAATTCAGGTAGTGATTTGTGTGCAGGGACATATGGGTTGTGCATCACATCACCGCGTCTCCGAGAGATGATTGGGATGTATAGAATCCGGTGCAGTGGCTAGCAATTAGTGAGGGACATATTACAGGAGAATGATAAGTAACCTATGCACCCGTCAACATGGTTCTATGGAGTCTGACACCGAAGTAGACAATTTTCAAGCCTTGTCTTGGCATTCTATTCCAATTTCAGATGTGCTCGAAAATTTAGGTACAACGGAGGAGGGCTTAACTTCTGAGGAAGTGCTGAAAAGAAGAGATAATCATGGAGAAAATAAACTCGATGAAAAACCACCTATCCCAAAATGGGTACGATTTTTAGAACAATTTCGCGACCCCATGGTCTACCTGCTGATGCTTGCTGCAGTAATTGCTACAATTTTCGAGCCGGAAGATATTGGTACCCCTATATTCATTGTTTTCGCCCTTACTTTGAACGCGTTCTTTGGATATATACAAGAAGCTAAGGCCGAAGAAGCGATGGATTCGTTAAAGAAATTGCTTGTTTGCCACTGCGTTGCTATTCGCAACGGAACTGAAGAGAAAGTCAGTATCGAAGAACTTGTGCCTGGGGATATCATTTGGTTAGAGGATGGTCTTAATGTCCCTGCCGATATTCGGTTAGTCGAAGTTCATCAATTACAGATTGATGAGTCAAGTTTAACAGGTGAATCTGATTCTATTCACAAATCGTTGGAAACCTGCCATGCAGATGCAATTTTACAAGAGCAGTCAAATATGTGTTTTATGGGTACTGTGACCTCTTCTGGAAGGGCTAAAGCAGTAGTCGTCCGTACTGGGATGAAAACAGTACTTGGGGGCATTGCTAGTGGAATAAGTGATGTAACCACACCTAAAACCCCACTTGAAATAAAATTGCATTCACTTGGTAGCATCCTTGGATTCGTTGCAGTAACAATAGCAGTATTGTTGCTTGGTTTACAAGTAGTTAGTGCATGGTTCAGTGGAGATAGAGGAAACGAGTTATACGAAGTAATGGCGGATCAATTCCTAGTTGCAGTAGCAATTTTCGTTGCAATAGTGCCTGAAGGGTTGCCGATTATTCTGGTTGTTACTTTGGCCATGGGGATGCGAAATATGGCTCGACAAAAAGCAATTGTTCGCAGGATGAAGGCAGTTGAAACATTGGGATCTACTACAATAATTTGCACAGATAAGACTGGTACACTTACGCGTAATGAGATGACTGTCCGATCATTTTTATTTGATGGAGTAAGTTATGGTGTATCTGGTCGCGGATTCGATCCCACCAAGGGCCGATTACAAAAAGATGGCATGGATATACCTGAGTCTGAATTGGCAGAATTATACACCAATCAAGGGTTTAGATTAACAATTGCAACTTCGCTACTTTGTCAAAATTCAAATGTCAAACTCGTTGACGATGAATGGCAGGCGATTGGAGATCCAACGGATTCTGCTTGCGCTGTTTTTGGCTGGAAAATGCGAGAATCAGTTGACACATTTAGGCGCAAACACCCCAGGTTCAGAGAGTATACTTTTGATCGCAACCGCAAACGGATGACAACCATCCATGAATTTGATGGGGAACGATGGGCATTTTCGAAAGGAGCTCTGGGGCCTTTTATGCAATCAGTTACTGACATTTATGAAAATGGAAGTGTTGTACCTATTGAAGCCCGACATAAGGACATAATTTCTGAGGTTAATTTGGACTATGCTTCACGTGCGTTACGAGTTCTTGCCCTTTGTGCCCGTAAAATTACGAGTGATGTTGACATCGAAAGCGTATCTGATGTTGAGAGTGATATGATTTTCCTAGGTCTTGTTGGTATTATGGACCCACCTAGGCCAGAAGTGCCCGATTCAATTTCAAAATGTCATGAAGCAGGGATTCGGGTGATGATGATTACTGGTGACCAGAGAATGACTGCAATGGCCGTTGGTCGTGAAATTGGTATCGTAATAGATGATTCAGACCACATGAGTGGCAAGGAATTACGTGAATGCACTGATGAAATGTTAGATGAACGCCTTGACACAGTTGCAGTTTTCAGCCGAGTCACTCCTGATCAGAAATTACGGATAGTCGAGCGTTTGCAGTCATCAGGCCATGTTGTTGCAATGACTGGAGATGGGGACAATGATGCTCCTGCACTATCTCAGGCTAACATTGGTGTAGCCATGGGCCTTTCAGGCACAGACGTAGCCAGAGATGCTTCAGACATGGTACTTCAAGATGATAACTTTTCGAATATAGTTTCCGCGGTTGAAGAAGGGCGAAAGATATACCTGAATATACGAAATTTTGTCCGATACCAGATTTCAACTAATGTAGCAGCAGTTCTCTTGATTCTCGTTTCTACATTCATTTTTGGATGGGATTTGCCATTAACTCCAACGCAATTACTTGTGATCAATATTTTGATGGATGGGCCACCTGCAGTGGCCCTTGGCATTGAAAGGCGTCATTCCAACGTCATGGCCCATCCACCACGTAGACTGAATGAATCGCTCCCTTCTCCTCCAGATATGGTATTGATCGCCTTCCTTGGATTAATTATGGTGATAGGTACAGTCGCAGTATTTTGGTTCTCAGGTGGAGGAATCATCAGTGGTGATCCATGTACGGAATTCGATGGGTCAATAGAAGAAGAATACTTGGATCCATCATCGGGAGAATGCATTGAAGGTGAATGGGAGGCCGATGCAAAAATCAGATTCAATAAGGCCCAAACAATGGCCTTTTCAGTCTTTGTGATATACCAATTATTCAATGTTTTAAACTGTAGAAGTATGAATAGAAGTATATTCCAATTAGGCGTATTCAATAACAAAGCCATAACAATCTCATTTGCAATTAGCACAGTATTCTTGTTATTGATGGTACAGGGGGCTGCAGTTGATCTCCCATTCATTGGAATCAACATGGGTCAGTTGCTATCTGTAGTGCCATTAACTTTGGAAGACTGGGCAATCATATTCGCTATTGCTTCTAGTGTATTTTTAGCAGATGAATTACGGAAACTAATCTTCCGTTCACGAGATTTGTCACGGATGCGATAAACGCGTCTTTTAATCACAAGGTTCGTTCCGCAATGCGTTAGCATGTCATCATGGGGCCCAGTATCGAAGTCTCAATTGGTCAATCCTGACTGGATTCAATCATTAAACGAAATTTTACCCCCAACTGATCACTTCCCCTCTCACTTATGGAGTATTATTGATAATTTGCGGAAAGGCATCCCACTCAACAAAGAACAAGGTCTTTCGTTATACAATTTACAAGATCTAAATTTGTTGGGATATCTTGCAAATTCTGTCAAAGTAGCACGATATGGGAAATCCGTATTTTTCAACTCCAATTTACATGTTAACCATACCAATATTTGCCGCTTAGCCTGCAAGTTTTGCGCATTTAGACGGGGGTCGAAGGCGAAAGATGCGTACTCCCTCTCAATCGCAGAATATATCGAACGAATTAGGCCATTTCAGAATTCTATCGATGAAGTACATACAGTTGGGGGGTTACATCCTGACTGGGGAGTTGAACATTATGAGGAATTATATTTGGCTACTAAAACGGAATTCCCTCACATTCATATCAAATCCTTAACAGCAGTTGAAGTTCAACATATTGCTACGATAAGTAATATCTCGATTACAGCAACTCTCGATAGACTTCGAGAGGCTGGTTTAGATTCATTACCAGGCGGTGGCGCTGAAATATTGAATGACGATATACGCGATATCATCTGTAAAGGGAAGGAATCTTCACAAGAATATCTTGACATTCACTGTGCAGCCCATCGCCTGGGAATCCAAACTAATTGCACAATGCTTTTCGGTACTGTCGAATCACCTGAACATAGAATCGAACATTTGATTTCATTACGTTCATTACAGCAAGAGACTAACGGTTTCCAGTGTTTTGTTCCATATCCTTACTTACCTGATAATTCACGCCTTCCTGAGGCTCAATTATCTAGTACGAGCGAAATATTGCGAATGATTGCACTATCGCGATTAATGCTCAATAATATCCCCCACATTAAGGCATACAGAATGAATTTTGGAGACAGTAATGCATTCCTCGCTCTCAATTATGGGGCTGATGATGTTGATGGAACTGTTGGTCATGAAGAAATAATGCATGAAGCGGGGTCAACAACACACCTCAGTGATGACAGGACATCATTGGCACAATCAATAATTGACGAGGATCTTGTACCAATCCAGCGAAATTCATTATACTCAAATTTCAAGAAGCATATTGATGACGATGATGATAATTCAGGTGTCAATTTACCCATGGCCAGATTGGAGGTGTAATATTGCAACAATGGCAAAATGTTCTTGGGAGAGTTTCATTCGTTAATTGTGACCCACTGTATCATAATTTACCTCGTGAATGGGAAATTCTTCCTGCTCCACCGTCATGGCTGACCGGTCACCTTTTGCGCAAGGATTGCATCATTGCACCAATACCGACAGCTGATTTTGCAAAGAATGCCGATAAACTCCAATTAATTCCAGGTCTAGGTATTGTGTCAAAAGGGACAGTAGGTTCTGTCTTACTTTTTGGAAACCGTGATCCCACTTTGATGCGTGATATTGCCCTCCCCACTGATTCATCTACCAGCAGAAAACTGATGATGTGGGTATTGGAACAAATGGGAATTAACCCTCGTCCTGTTGATATGGGCCCTGATTTGGAGCAAATGCTGACTAGGTGCGATGGTGCCCTATTAATTGGGGACCGAGCAATGGATGAAGCAGCAAGACATCCAGAGCTGGTTAAGATTGATCTTGGCCAGGCGTGGTATGAACTGACAGGATATCCAATGGTTTTCGGAGTATTTGCAGCGCATAAAGACACAGATGCCGTGAAGTTAAATGGAGTACGTGATTTATTTATGGAGCAGTTAAATCTGTTTCAAAACGATACTATTCATCGTAGAGATGTGATTGAATCAACATCACATAGGAGCGGATTTTCAAAGGAAAGGGTGCAGCAATACTTCGACGAGGAAGTTGGGTGGTTACTTGACAGTGCAAGCACAAAAGGACTCGATTATTTCTTGGAAAACGTATGTGGAATCAATGAGTACCATGAGTTGGAGCAACAATAACTCATTTCTTACGTCTCACGGGCCTTCTTTTGGGTTTTTCATTGACATCCTCTCCAACTAGGAATTTAAGCGCATCAGTCATTGAATCATCATCCTGATCATCTGAATGGGTATCAATTTCAGCAGAATCCAGTAAATGACTGAGTTCATGTTCAACTTTCGCTGATGGTTGAGCCTTTGTTCTACGTACTTTGCGTGTACTGATTTCCTCGTTTTCTGCATAGTCAGCATCTCGATTTTTTATATCTCGCATAACAGCAGATGGCGGTTTTGGTTTTCGTGATAAGTCACGTTTGACTGCTTCGGGAGGCTGGGGACGTCTTCGAGTAGACTGCTCTGAATTTAAGTCACCCTCTTCGGTATGACCTGTGTCATATTCATCATATTCATCATATTCATCATATTCATCATATTCATCATATTCATCATATTC
>Ga0066836_10000081_pt1 | contig 36049 bp, 28 predicted proteins | sample ETNtaG_18_FD_71568 | JGI IMG/M metagenome (GOLD analysis project Ga0066836, IMG submission 71568) | Marine microbial and viral communities from oxygen minimum zone, Eastern Pacific Ocean - ETNP201302SV91 | ecosystem: Environmental > Aquatic > Marine > Oceanic | place: Pacific Ocean: Eastern... | reverse complement strand
TCACTATCATTGATGATTTCCAATGCGACCGATCCCAAGACCATGGATGGGGATCATTTCTTGTTCATGCAGAATCAAGATTTGAGTGAGGCTACACTTTCAGCACGTGTACATGGAATTACCGAAGTTGGTTTCCTCGGTGCTGAAATGCCGGGTGTGACCGGAGAAGCAGGTCGAGGCACAGGATTCCTCGTCGGACCTGGCGATTCTCCGTTCCAAGCGGTTATCGTCGATCAGACCACACATGAATCACCTGCTGATGGTCTGACAGCACATGTCCTCATCGACCCACTCCCCTCCAATCTTGCATTTGAGGTCCCACAAGGTGGAGTTGGTGAAGCCAGCGCCCTTGAAGTTCCCCAGTTTACGACGGATGAAGGGCTGGCGGGAATCGCCTTCTTCCTCGCAGGATTCACAGATTTCGGTCAGAGCGTCAATGGAATGCTCGGCGAGTTGGTGACAAGTGTCACAGGTGGCGCGATTGATGACCAACGCTCAGACTTTTCATTCGGCATTGAACTCAGCGCGGATCAAGAGTTCGATTTAATCGTCGACGCTCAACAAGGGAGGATGGCACTTGAGGAGCCCGAATGGTTGCACGGGATTTCTGTAGAAGCCGATCTCGCCGAAGACAATCATACCGCTTTCCATTCGCGTGTTTGGTTGCCCGATTTGGCCCCAAAAATCGATCTCTCAATCGATTATCAGAATCTCAGCGTGACAGATCGTTGGGACATCGACATCGAATTGGATGGATGGCTACCGGCCAATCCTGAATTCATGGTTGAAGTCAACAATTACAATGGTCGAGATTTGCATTTGATGTTACTTGGATTTGAACCAGGCCAATCTACGGATTTGAAAGTTGAAACCCAAATCACCACCGATTATCGCCCCGTCGTACCACAATTGTCTATTTTCAGCAATTATGAGATGAGCACGTCATTGGATGCAATCCATGCGACATTGCTCGATCGAACCCAATCGACACGTTACGAATTACTCTTGCAAGGTATTCCAGAACAACTTGACATGACGGCCTCTCTGGGTTCGATGGTTTCCGTTGGTATGGAAGCCGAAGATACCGGGACAGGTTTGTCCATTGATTCGTTGATGCTTCAAATAAACCGCTTCACTGTAGGTAAATGGTGGCCTGCGACAGTGTTCTTGCATGAATTACCTCGACAGATGAATCTCTCTACGGCACCATCTGATGTATTCGACATCACGAAACCGGTTTCATTCCAAGGAATGTCGACCCTGGTCTTCTCATCCTCAGGGCCTGGAATGGACCTCTTCATATCGACAACCGGTCGCGCGGTCGAAGCACGTGGGGACAGCCTGTTGCTGGCCGAAAATCTCGCCAGTCACATGAGTATTGAACCAACGTCGGACTTTGGATTGAGAGTCACCAGCAGTGGTGCTGGAATCGAGCGCCTGTATTTGCGTCAGAACGATGTTCCTGCCCAGCCAGGAGTCTGGCTTGAACAACTCGAAGCCGCCGGGGAGAATCTCAAGAGTGCGACCATTCAATTCAACAATATTGGGCCGTATCCAATTTTCAAGATTGAGGATGTTCGTGGTGGACGAATCATTGCAAATGCAAGAGCGACAGTCGAGGTTGGAGACACCTCTTTTGATGGACGGGCGGTCTTGATTGACGCCCAGATTACCGGAGGTATACCAACTGGTACAACCGTTGGTGTCAACGGGCTTGCATCCGACCTCTCAATACTCAATTTGATGGGCTTCAAAGGGCAAACCACACACTATCTATTGCCTGAACCATTGACCACAGCAATCGTCACGGGAGTGGCCACACTGGCGGGGTGAAAACATGGCGAAGAAGGATGAGGAAATCGAAGGCATGTACACCCTCGTTGGCGATCCAGAAAATCCTGATTTGGAAGCTGCTGATGATGGTAAGATTAGTCTCACGGATCGAATCAAGCGGATGAAGAAAAAAATCATCAAAGACGATTTTGAGGCTACAGATGAACAAAGAGAAATGGCTGAACAGGCCTACGCTCGTGCCCAAGATGTCGTCGGCCTCGTGACACCGACCCGAGTCGTGCTGGCGTCGGTATTCATGGCCGCACTGATGTTCAGTGTATTCGCACTCGGATTCTGGGTTGTGCCGAGAGATGCTGTCGATGTCGAAGTCGTCTACAAGCAAGGCGGTTCTGGCCATGTGGTGCTCATTCAAGTTCACAACTTCGGGAGCCGCCCAATCGCCAATGTAGCGGTTGATGCATCCTTTTCGAATCAAGATGGTGAAGTATTGAATTCAACACAGTTTGGCCCTGTGTCGTTATTGGCACATACCTCGATCGCGGGTGACAACCTTGAATTGGTGATTACGGGAGAATCCATTTGGGAGTTATACATTATCGAAATTACACTCGATTACGACAATTATGATGGCGCTGTGGCCAAGCAGTCTTGGATCATTGAAGTTGGAGATTACACCTTCGAAACTCACACCCTCGATGCAGAGCGACAATGGTTCTGAACGACACCATAGGTGTCGTCACGAGCAGGGAAGATAGAAAGCGGTCTCAGCAACCCCCACCGTTGGGGAGCGGCATGCGACACCGAACAGTAATCTGTATTCTCGCTGTTCTATTGCTTGCTAGCGCCTCTCCCTTCGCCCATCCTTTGGAACAGATTCCCGAAGTGACTGAAGAGGGAACATCCGGTATTGAGCGCATCGTAATCACACCGGATCCAGATAGTATTGGTAGCGCTCACCCCTCTGCAAGTTGGGATGGAGATGAGAAGATTCGGGAGACAATCGCAGACACCCACATTGGTTTGTTCACAATCGATGGGTTACAGTCCGATGTCGAGGTTCCCGAAGTATTGACCCAAATCCGAACCGATATCGCCCTCATTCTCATCGAAGGAGATGTTGGATTGTGGCAAGGCCGGGTTGCTCTCACCGAATTGCCCGGCATCGAAGTTCGAGCTCATATCCCACCATCTGGATTCCTGATTCAGGGTCACCCACAAGCAATCGCAGCAGCCTCCGCACTTCCGGAAGTAGCCGCCATTCATCCATTGCCATTGGCATTCATGGTTGACAGTCATGTCAGTGACCTTCTATCTGAAGCCTCAGAGATGCCACTGACGTCCACGCCTGCAACTGCGGTGCAGATGTCAGGTTGGAGACTTGCGGATTTGGGCACACCACTCGATCATGTACGATTGCCGGGCTTGATGGGCAACCTAGACACCACTGCAGCGACATACCTCACATCCCATCGCCCCATCGACACCGGCAGACATCACGGTATACTGTCACTCGATGACATTGCAACTGTTGCCGCTGAACCCGCGCTTTCATGGTTGAGTCTTGAGCCCATTTTCAGCATCGACAATAACGTTGCAATCGGCCACATGCGAGCCGATGATGTATCGAATTACTTTGTCGTTGGACTGAATGGAAGTGGTCACTCAGTCACGGTAGCCGATTCGGGAATTGATCGAGATCACGGTGATTTCGATGGTCGAATACAACATGTCGAATCTGTGATTTGGGGGGATTCCTCGACTGAGGACGAACACTCCGGTCATGGAACACACGTGGCTTGCACCGTCCTTGGAAATGGAAGCCGAGGCGGATATGCCGGAGTTGCTCCACAAGCAACCCTTCGCTTCCAAGCGATGGAAGATGACAGTTCTGGAAACTTTGGTGGTGTGAGCATGGACACTCTTGTTCGAAAGGCCTACGAGGGCAATTCATACATCCACACGAATTCATGGGGAATGGATGGTTACTATGGAGAATATACGACCAGTAGCGAAGATGCGGACAGCCGCACCAGCCAGTATGATCAATTCTGGTCCTACAATGGCATGCTGGTTCTGGTCTCCGCTGGCAATGATGGCCCCGATTCGGATACGATTACACCACCAGCTACCGCGAAGAACATCGTCGCGGTAGGAAACCACCACAATCGCGGCGGAGGGGCCCCTAGCACATTGGCGGACGCTAGTAGTCGTGGCCCCACCGACGATGGCCGAATCAAGCCGGATGTCACAGCACCTGGTTCATGGGTGCGATCTTGCCGCAGCCAAGATGCGGGAGACACCTCGGGTTCAACTTGGTCCAGTCAATGGTATCTAGAATACAGCGGGACCTCTATGGCGGCACCCAATGCTGCTGGAGCATCAGTTCTCATCCGAGAGTACCTGATGGAGGTTGCAGGTCGCCCATCACCACAAGGGGCCCTCATCAAGGGGATGCTGATTCTCGGTGCTGAGGACACCGGTTCTCGTGACATTCCGAACATGAATGAGGGCTGGGGCCGCATCAATCTAGCCAATTCCTTGATTCCCGGAACCGATACCGGCGTTTGGGTGGATGACAGAAATACGATTCGTAGTGGTCAAACACGTGAATATCAATTCAATCTAAGTCGTGGAAATACACCGTTCAAAGCCGTCCTAACATGGTCGGATTATCCAGGGAGCACATGGTCATCCACTCAATTGCAAAACAATCTCAACATGGTCATTACCGCCCCCGATGGTACGGAATACAAGGGCAATGATTTCGCCAATGGCCGTTCGACGACCGGTGGAGATGCGGACGATGTGAACAACGTCGAAGTCGTGCTAATCGACCAAGCATCCGCTGGGGTTTGGACGGTTCGAATTACAGATGTTGCACATGGTGGTCAGCGCAGTGATCAACCATTCGCTCTAGCCGTTCGAGGCGCTGGAGTCAACGATCTGCGCAGCGACCCACTACCGATTCCAACATCGTTCCAATTGTCGACGGCAATTCCTCAGGTCAATGAGGTCTGTCAGATTTCAATTCAGATTGAAAATCAAGGCGGAGGTAGTGCCGACGGATTGCGTGTTGAAGCCATTGCAGGGACACAAAATCTTGGTGATGTTGAGATTGATGTCGGCCCGGGGATGATTCGTTGGGTTACTTGGGATTGGACTCCAATCAATGAGGGCACTCAGGCCATCACCATTCGAATCGATCCAGATAATATTGAAGAAGAGATTGACGAAGATAACAATCTGTTTGAAATCCCGATTGCGGTCAGCGCACCAGGTGTTCGAGTTTCAACATCCGAAACCGTGCTTGAAATAGAACAGGCCAGCCAAACCAGTACTGATTGGCAACTTCAAATTCGAAACACAGCTCTGATCTCAACCAATGCATCGATTAGTGCATCCACACCGATGCGAATCAATAACGGACAGATGATGACCGGCTGGTTCACGTCGTTTACCCAGACCAGTTTCGCTTTAGACGGTTCAGAATCCTCATCGATTGGTTTTACGCTTGTTCACGATGAATCCCCTGCTCCTGGGCTTTACCAATTGACGATTACCGCAAGAGACGATGACAATGACATTGAATTCCCTCTGACTTTGACCCTCAATGTACCGGTTTTGCCAGGGGTTTCGTTCCAAGCACCATTCTCTACACTGCAGATTCATCCAGCTTTACCGACGACGTTTGAGATTGATGTTCAAAATGATGGAAACGGACCACAAGGTTACAATTTGTTCATCGAATCACCGATCGGCTGGTGGGTCGGTCTCGACAATCTGGGTTCGTCCATCGATGCTGCATCGGGTTCCACTGGAGCCATCCCTGTAGATGGGGCACGGACCGTAGAGATGACAGTCACACCCCAGTTGGGAGTTCCACCTTCTGCTGGGCAGACATATCAGGCAATTTTACGAGTTATCTCGCAAGTAGATCCAACCAAATCTTGGTCATATGCGATTCCAATGGAGGTCATCGAATTTGACTCAGCATTTATCGAATTTGAGTCATCTCCGAGCGTACTTCGCCCAGATTCCACAGTCTACCTACAATATACGATTTCAAATCAAGGCAATACCGAATTAATTCTCATCCCCAATGTCGATAATCGACCGGGTGGTTGGTCGGTAATTGCGGGTTCTAATTCAATCACGATTCCTGCAGGTGAATCAGCATCATACATGCTGGGACTTGAGGGCAATGGTTTGGCAGTGGGGGGCCCATTGACACTCCACCTGACAACACAGGATGGTTACCGCATCTCATGGGAAGGCGAATTGGTCGTTGTTGAAGAAGCGAAACCAGTTTTGACCTTTATTGGAATATCAAATACACAGGATGAATCAATCTCAGAAATTCCGACCGGTACACCGGGTTTTGTCGGCCATTGGCTCATCTTCAACGACGGTAGTTCGGATTGGGCTCCTGAGTTGAATCTCATCTTACCAGATTCGACTTGGACATCGATTTGTGATCCCGTTGAAGAGATTCTCGCAGGTGGTTCCGCTGTAGTAAGTTGCATTATTATCGCACCCAGTTTTGCGATGGCTGGATGGCAGCCAGAAATCGGCCTCACAATTGACGCAGATGGTATCGAGAGAACGGCGAGCGCCCAGATTCCAATCGCCTCAAACCCGAGTGTTATCTGGAAGACACTTTCGATGGAAGAGTCCATCGAAGGAAAATCATCTCTCGTACATCTAGAAATCCTCAACACTGGAAACACTGTGATTCAAGAGCGGCTAATCATAGATAGTCCAAATGGATGTTCCGCCGAAGTAGAGGGCACGGCTGTTGTCGATTTGGCCATTGGAGAATCGCAGGGCTTCCGCATCCAAATCACACCCAATTCACCAGGGGAGGTGACCATCGGTATCGGATTTGAAAATTCAAACATACTTGGTTCAAACCATGATTCTACCGTCGATGTTGCAGCAGATCCGTCACGTAGTTCTGGAGGAGGCACAGGTACGACATTAGCGGTGGCTGGTTTGCTCGTTTTCATCGTCGTCGGGCTCGTTGTTGCCGGGCTACTCATCGTCCGTCTCCGGGGAGGTAACACCACTCCTGCGAAGTCCCCACCGCCCCCAGCAGCATTCAATGCTCCACCAACGGCTGTGAGTTCACCCAAACCTGTGTCAGGTGTAGTCTGTTGGGGCTGTAACAAACCCATTGAGGGGACGCGTCGGGCCTGTCCTGGATGTGGTGCGCGGTACCACGAATCTGGATATGTTTGCAGCGCATCCTCATTGGTCATTTGTCGCAATTGCCAAGCTGATGTAAGCACCTTTGTTGAGGAGGGGAGTTCCTGAACCGTCAAGCAGGCGCCCTTTTGAGGGGGTCGTCCCGTCGACCTCACATGCGCACACCCGCGCGAGGCCGCACTCTCAGCGTTGTTGCCCTACTTTTACTCGTCATTGTTAGTCCTCTTGCTGCCGCTGAGGCAGATGTTTCCTTGACATCAGATTCCCCTTCGAAAGAAGCCTCTCCGGGTACACCTGCTGAATATACAATCACGGTTCGAAATACAGGTGATGAGGACATCACAGTGCAATTGGCAACCAGTCAAGAAGCCGGCGGATGTCAGGGTTACAGCAGCACGATTGAACAGGTATCGGGCGTCATTTCACCGAACTCAAACGAGCAGGTTACACTGACGGTTAACGTAACTGAGGATTCAAGTGACCAAACTGCAGATGATTGCGAAACAACGGTCGCTGCCACAGCCTCTCCCGCCGAACCAGGGACACCCGGGGCTCCAGCTCAAGCCGATGTGGTCGTCACGACAACAAAGGGTGAAGGTTCAGGAAATGCAGCCCAAGGCGTTGAACTATCTACCAATCAAGCAACCAAGAATTACAATGGTGATGATGAAGAAGTAGAATGGGAAATAGTTGTCAAAAATACAGGACAAACTCAAGAAACCATATCCATCGAAATGGATGATTCATCGAGTTGCCGATCAGATGGTTTGGAAGCGACTGTTGACCCCACTCAAGTCACTGTGAATTCGGATGACGAAGAGACTGTCACGGTCACCGTCCAAGTTCCTGATGGAGAGCAGACCGAAGCCGGTTCACATTGTTTCATCACCCGGGCAACCGTAACCGCTCCCGCCCCACCTCCCGGCACGGACGCAGCACAGGACAACTTGTCTGTAACACTGAACATCCCCGAACTTCACGAGTGTGAAGCAACCCTTTCCCCATCCTCGATGACGATCGCCCCCGGTGCCTCTCAATCAGGGAGTTTCATGCTCACAAACGCTGGCAACAGTGATTGGACCGTTGGGTTCGGTAAATCTGGGTCCAAAGCCAACTGGGTTACACCAGAGGTGAGTCAACGGAATTTACCCTACGACGATGGCGATGGTGAAGCCACAATATCGTTTGATGTAACGCCGGATGATAGCATACCTGCTGGCGAAACAGAAACCATCGAAATCCGCGCCCTAGATGGCAGCAGTCCTCGGTGCTCAGCAACGTTATCCATTACCGTTGGGCAATCGTATGGAGGTACCGCCTCGCTGGATTCGAATTATCTGAATAATGTGGAACCGGGTACTTCACAAAGCACGGATTTATCTATATCCAATCAAGGAAATGGTGCGGATTCCTTTGCAATCGGCCACAGCCCAGTTCCGGGTGGATGGACGGTATCATTGAGTGAATCCAGTGTCTCTTTACCGGGCAAGCAGTCAAACGGTAATCAGGTGGACATCACTGTCGATGTATTCGTTCCAATCGATGCCCTTGCCGACGATGTCGTTACAATCACATTCACCGTGACCAGCAGTGGTGACTCTTCAGTCGAAAACACCGACACTCTCCAAGTATCGGTCGCTGAACGTCATGAGGTCGATGGCACAGTCCTGTCCACCGATCAAACGGGTCGCAGCGATCAGACGATTGATTTCCCGTTGACCATACACAACAACGGTAACGTGCAGGATTCGTTCCGATTGCGAGCATGCGATCCAAACCAACCAGGTTCATGCGCATCCCCGTCATGGAACACCATTTACGTGGATGATTCCGGCAATGAAATCACACAGATTTCGTTGAGTGCAGGTGCATCTCAGCAAGTGTATCTCCGTGTCCAGATTCAGAGCGAGGATGAGGGGGATTACCTACAGGTTCAGATGAAGGTCAACATCGTGTCTGCTCCCTCAAATGAATTCACCAAGACGGTGACTGCGCGTGTCTCAAACTACGATTACATGATGCAACTGATTCTGGCAGAACCACAAGGTGCGCCAGATTCCATGACGGTTACCCTTCCACCCGGTGGACAAACAACTGTCGCTCTCCTCTTCAGCGACATCGGCACATCTCCTTACGTTGAACAAGCATTGTTCACTGTCGAAGGCATGGATTCTACGATTTCAACAACCCTCACTTCAGACGCCGAAGAATTGGTACCGGGTGTTTACACAATGCCCGATGATTCGATATCATACCATGCCAATATCACCCTCAGTGTGATGGGTTCTGATCAAAGCCTGAACGGCGAAGCGGGCGTGGTTCGCGTTTGTGCAGCATCCATGCGAAATGCAGCCGTGCCATCATGTGTTGACATCGTGGTTACGATTGCAACCGTTCACGACGTGGACGTTGAAATCGAAGGTGGACCGATTCAAAATACCACCCACCCCAATTTCTCAGATTTCCTTGTGACCATTACAAACAGTGGTAATATCGAAGAACAAATCGAGATCACCTCTACCGAAGGGTTGCGAGGCTGGACCATCGATATCGAACAAACCGATTTCTTGCTAGAGCCAGGCGAATCAGCCACGGTTCGCGTCCGAGTCAAGCCGCCTGTGGAAATGATGGTGGAGGACGAATTCGAGTTCACACTCATCGTCACACCGGAGAGCGCACCTGTAGCAGCGCAACCGGTGGACATGACCGTTAAGGCCACACTCGACGACAGTGTATTCGGACTCTCGGCGGAGACATGGGACACGGTCACATGGTCGATTCTTGGCGTTCTTGGCGTGATGATTTTGTTCACAATTTGGCGCAATCGTCGCCGTAGTGTCGGGCTCTGAGTCGACGCTCTCAGGCGAAGCCTTGCCGGATATGCTTATGATGCCTCTTTGAGTCGAACGGCTCAAGGAACCCTACGGGTTCCCTTGAGGCTTCGCAATGCCCTCTGTCTCAGCAGCATATCTCTCGCTTGCTTTGATGACCCTTGTAGGCATTGGATTTCCCTTTGGAGGCTTCCTCCTTTCCCGTTTTTTGAGGCCGATGCCCGATCCAAATGACCCGACAAAACTTCGCAGTTTTCTACTCAAAGGATACGAATCTGATCAGTCGCTCTATGTCCGCCGGTTGAGCACTTACGAATGTGGTGCAGATCCGGTGGGTGACGCGATGATCGATTTCCACTTCCAATATTATTGGTATGCGATTATTTTCCTCGTCTTCGATATCGCCTTCATGTTCCTAGCATTCGGCGGAGTCATAGCCATGAGCGCCGACCACACCGTTGCTGAAGGCGCAAGTGGTGGGGTCGAGGCGGCAACCGGCTCCTTGGTGACGCTATCGGTATTCCTTGGGCTGATGGGCCTCGGCGTTTGGTATGTGTTCAGAAAGCGAGGGCGAATCTACATTTGAGGTGGAATGGATGGACGAAGGACAGAATTACACAACGTTCAGCAGTCGAGGCCTTCTCGACATGATTGGAGATCTCAATAACAAAGCTCTCGAAGCCTCCCGAATGAAGGATTTCATCGGTGTTCTCGGCGGTCGATTTTTGAATTGGGCTCAACGGAAGTCATTGTTCCCACTTCACCTTGGAATCAAGTGTTGTGCGCTTGAGATGGCTGCTGCAGGGGCACCTCGATTTGATGCGGAGAGTTTTGGTGTTGTATTCAGAAGCAGCCCACGTCAATGTGACGTATTGTTGGTCAATGGTCCGATTTCAAAGAAATTTGCAGACCCCATCGTTCGCTTGTGGGAGCAGATGCCTGAACCTAAGTGGTGTATCGCAATGGGTGAATGTGCGATTTCCGGTGGACCTTACTATCAGTCTTACAATATCCTCGAAGGGGTCGACACGGTCATCCCAGTCGATGTTTACATTCCAGGTTGCCCGCCACGACCCGAAGCCCTCATCGATGGCTTTGGAAAGTTGCGAGAGAAAATTATCCGCATCGGTGCAGTACCGAGTGGGGAGACTGAAGCCCGTGGCGCACCGATTATTGTCGCCGATGACTGAGGAGATATCATGGGTAACGAAGTCAGTGCGAAACAGATTCTTTCCGCAGCGGAAGAGATTGTCAAGGATGTCGCAGATTTCGGAGATGCAGTCAACGCAGAAGTACGCAACCATACCGGTGGGCGCCGCAAAAACCCTTACGTTTTCATCGAAGTCGAAGCCAGCGAATGGCGTGAGTTGGCACTATGGTTGAAGAAGTCGAAGCAGGTTGACTACTGCTCGATGATTACCGGTATTCACTGGCCTGAAAATGCTGATGCAACATGGCAAGTAGTGGTTCATCTACTTCGAACAGGGGTCTCAAACCCGTCAGTGGTCAACAAGCGAGTTCATGAGATCAAGGTCGACATTGATGCCTTGGCTGGCAACTCAACTCCGATGGAATTTGAAATTTCAATGTCCATCCCAGATACCCGCGAACCCAGCGTTCCAAGTGTAGCCGACATTTGGGTCGGAGCGGATTGGAACGAAAAGGAAACTTGGGATTTGGTCGGCATTAATTTCGACGGTCATGTCGGTATGCGCCGTGTATTGCTACCTCACGATTCACCCACAGGATACCACCCCTTGCAAAAGCAACACAAGTTGCGATATCACGATTTCAATGAAATGTACGACGATCCTCAGGGCTTTGGAAGAAAGCCCGAAGATTCTGGGAGGGTGAAGTAATGGCAGAGATGTGGATTTCCATGGGGCCACAGCATCCCATGACACACGGTCTTTGGACACTCAAAGTCAAGGTTGATGGTGAGACTGTAGTCGATACCGAACCAGATCTTGGTTACATTCACCGCGGCGTCGAGAAGATTTGCGAAGCGAGGGATTTCACACAGATTACAACCTATTGTGACCGACTTTGCTACGCGAGTGCAAATACCTGGTCACACGCCTACATCTATGCAGCAGAGGACCTTCTTGAGGTCGAAGTTCCCGAGCGTGCAGAATACATTCGTATGGTCGCCATCGAATTACAGCGAATTGCCAGCCACCTGATGTGGTTGGGTGCATACTGCCCCGACGTCGGCAATCTAACCGGTATGGTTTGGTGTCTACGTGAGCGCGAGATGATGATGGATTTGCTGCAGGAACTCGGCGGTTCCCGAATGCACTACAATTTCCCCCGTGTCGGCGGAGTCAAGCGTGATTTGCCAATCGGATTTGCTCTACGTTGCCGCGCCAAACTCAAACTATTCCTCGATCGAATCCAAGAATATGAAGCGATTCTGGATGAGAGCACAATTTTCCTCGTTCGAACCCAAGGTGTGGGTTATGCAAAGGCTGAGGAAATGATCAACCATGGTGTCAGTGGACCCAATGTCCGTGCTGCTGGACACAATTACGATGTGCGTTGGGCCCATCCTTACTCTGTTTACGACGAATTGGATTGGGAACCATCCGTCGAACGCCCTTCAATCAAGGGAAGCGATTGCTACGACCGATACCGTGTCCGTGTTGAAGAAATGAGGCAGAGTGCCTTGATGATTCTCGATGGCCTTGACAAGATGCCTGGAGGTGCAGATACACATTATCAATCCGGTGACCCCGCCATTATCGGCAAAGCACCGGCCAGAGCGGCTGAAGGGCAAACAGGCTTCCATCACTTCGAGGACAGCCGAGGCGAATCGATGTTCTATCTCGCCGGTGGCGGAGAAGAGCGCGGAAAGCACCCATACCGTGTCTCTATTCGAAGTCCGATGTTCATCACGATCCCCTATGCATCAAAATGCATGATCGGTTACAAAATCGCAGATATTCCTGCGATTATGGGTTCATTTGACCCATGTATTGGAGAAACGGATAGGTGATCTAAATGGCAACTGAAGATGTTCTACCCATCCGTGATTGGGTCCGTAGCGCTACGGACTTCATTTCCGAGAACACAATCGGAATGTCGCGCCATTGGGAATACACCGACAGCGTATCCACATTCTTGCTTGAGTTCATCATGTGCGTCCTTGTCTTTGGTGGAATCATGAACACTCTCCTCGTCCTTCTTTGGATGGAACGCAAATTGTTGGGCCGATTTATGGATCGACGTGGCGCCCGAACATCTCTACGAAGTCTATGGGTCGGTGAGAATGGCGTGACGGCAGGTGAATGGTGGAAACAACTGCCATTCGGTACAGGTGTACCCGTCGGAATGGTTCACCAATTGCTCAATGAAATGGCCGGAAACGACCACGAGCTCGAAGCGGTCAGTCGGGTCAACAATCGCTCATATCATGGGGTTTGGTGGCTACTCCCTGGTTTCTTCCAGAATTTGGCTGATGGGATGAAATTCCTGACCAAAGAACACATGGTCCCAGAGAAAGCCGACCGATTCGTGTTTGAAATCGCACCTTTCCTCATCATTGCAACCACCGTGATGTGCTTTGCGTTCATTCCGTTGAGCCCCGATTTCTATTCAAACAATTCAGAAATGTCAATTCTCTTCTTGATGGCCGTATTCAGCGTCGCTCCGCTGGGTGTCTTCTTTGCAGGTTGGTCATCCAATAACAAGTACACGCTACTGGGCGGTATTCGTTCGGCTGCACAGTTGACAGCATACGAAATCCCACTGCTCATCACCGTGCTCAGTGTAGTGGTCATCTCAGGTTCATTCAATCTGGTTGAGGTGATTGAATTCCAAGCGGATAGTGGGGTCTGGAACATCTTCCTGCTACCATTGGGTGGCGTCCTGTTCCTTGTGGTCATGGTTGCTGAAGTTGAGCGCATCCCCTTCGATATGCCAGAGGCTGAGGCCGAATTGGTCGAAGGTTGGTGGACGGAATACGGTGGAATGCGATGGGGCCTGATGTTTGCAGCAGAATACCTGCGCACATACGCTGCATGTTTGCTATTTGCCCACTTCTTCCTCGGAGGTTGGGAAGCACCATTTGAAGATACGATTCCATACATCCACTATGTTCCTCACATCCTCTGGGTCTTCCTCAAGGCTTGGTTCATGTTCATCTTCTTTGTATGGTTCCGCGCCGCTCTACACCGCGTGAGGACAGACCAGATTCTCGAATTCGGATGGCGCTGGCTTCTCCCATTGAGTTTGGTCAACCTCATCATCGCAACCGCCCTTCGCCTATGGGTGTATGATGGCATCAATGGTGAGTGGCCAATCCTGATTCCAATCTTGGTGACTTCAATCAGCCTTGTGCTATTCATCCTACTATCGATAGATGAAGATCCAGAAGCACTGGAAGCCCAAACCCGCCCATTTAGTGTACAGACAGTTGACGTGGCCAGTCCAGGCCAATACAGGGAGTGAGAAAAAATGGCCTATCACAAGCATGCAACTCCGAATTTCCGCAATCTCGTTGTCCGCCCGATGTGGATCACCCTCAAGGCAGCACTTCGGACACTACCGATTATCGGTCGGTGGAAGTTCCTTCAAGCCCACGGGACCAGCAAGGCATACCACGGCCAAGAAACCAAACTTTGGGATGAAGATCAATTGTCCAGCATGGATGAATTTGACCGTGAGCGTTACGTCGCATTGAGTGAGCAAACCTATGCTCCAGATCGTGAAACCACTGAACTGTTCCCCCATTTCCAGCGACCGGTTACGGTGATGTATCCATATGAACGTCTTGAAGAGATGGAACCTTGGCTATTCGTCCCCGGTAATTACAACGGTCGTATAGGTGTCATTTGGGAGACCTGTACCGCCTGTAAGGCCTGTGTCCGAATTTGTCCAAATGACTGCCTCCACATGGAAACAGAAACCCGCGTAAATGTGCTGGACCTGTCCGAAGAAGGGGACGAGAATCACGGCTTTGGTGTGGATCTTGAAATCGGCGGAATGGCTGCACGACGTATTGATGGCAGCGAAGAAGCCGCAGCAAATTTCCAACTCTCAACCGCACATGAAGCGCCCCCCGAAGAGTACGAATTTGGCGAGGTTATCGAATTGGCCGGCGACACCATCAGTATTCGATGGGACGCATCTGGAACGATTGAGGATGTTGCTGCCGTCGAGTTGATGGGTGCAGAGGTTGACATCGTCTCTGGCCGGATTGACATCGGCCGCTGTATGTTCTGTGGATTGTGCATGGAATCCTGCCCATTCAACTCCTTCTTCATGACCAACGAATATGACGGCATGTCTGGATTTACACGAGAGGATTTGTGGTTTGAGGCAGATCGCACTCGCGTCTTGCCCGTGCAGCATGCAGAAGCGGTAGACATCGAGTTGGCAAAGCGAGCAGATCAAGCTCGAAAGAAGGCAGAGAAAGCCGCTGCAAAGGCAGCGAAGTCGGAGGCTTGAGCGTGGAATTGCCTGGCATCATCATGGATCCCATTGGGGATATTTTCGGTTCCGTAGAGGGTATTTCCTTCGGAATTTTGTCCGTGATAGCCATCGGTGGTGCATTGGGAACCGTTTACGCAAAGCGCGTTGCCCACTCAATGCTAGCTCTCATCATGTGCTTCTTTGCGGTCGCTGGCGTTTTCTTGATGGCCAATGCTGAGATGTTGGCTGCAATTCAGATTCTAGTTTACTTGGGCAGTGTCATGCTTGTCTTTGCCTTTGGTGTGATGTTGTCTCGCCGTCAAATCATGGAGGAGGATTTCGAATGAGGCTCATCAGCACATTTGCCCGCCTTGGCATCATTGGCCTGCTCGCCGTTTTACTCGCTGTAATGATGGATCCAGCAAATTGGACTCCGGTCACCGGGTCAGATAGCATGACCACACTAGAATTCGCAACAGCGGTTCTCGATGATTGGGCCTTCACCGTAGTCGTCCTCGGCGCTCTTCTCACCATGGCCATGGCCGGTGCGGCGTATCTGGTACGAGATGAGCGTAAAATCAACCTCATGTGGGAACTTCACGGAGGTGAAGAGGAATGATTGAACCAAGTTGGATTGCAGGTTTGGGTGCCTTCCTATTCTGCATTGGTCTGGTTGGTGTATTCACGCGGAAGAACGCCATCATCGTCCTGATGTGCATCGAAATCATGCTCAATGCGGTCAACCTCAATTTCGTTGCAGGAGCCGCACATTGGGAGAATATCGATGGTTGGGTCTACACATCGATTGCTATCGCTATTGCAGCCGCTGAAGTGGCTGTAGGATTGGCCATATTCTTGGCCTTGTATAGTCAACGAAACACGATTTCGTTGGATGAGGTAACGCTGCTAAAGCATTAGGGGGTGAGATGATGAGTGAACATAGCAAAGCTGAATGGAACCTTCTTCTGCCAGTTCTGGCCATGGTTTCGTTCCCAATAATCCGTATGTCCATGGGTTTTGGTGCCATTGAAAGCGCCTTCCTAATCGCAGTCGTTCCATTGGCCATTTTCCCGGCGATTCTGATATTGGGGCAGTTGTACAAAGGTGAAGATTGGTGGAAACACCAACTCAAAGAAGGCGGAATCATCGCTTTGGCAGGATTGATGATTACACTCTCTCTAACCGTTTGGTTGATTGTAGAGTTCCTCGTTCATCACGCAGAATTCGGATTCCAAGGCACCATTTTGGATTGGATTCACTTTGAGGTATTCGAGGGTGAAGCGCTTATCGGGACATCGACGCTGAGTTTCGGTCTATGGATCGACAGCGTATCTCTGATGGTTCTCTTCGTTGCAGCCTTCCTGTGTTTCCTCATTTGTTGGTTCGCGATTGGTTACATGACCACAGACCCCATCAACGAGGATCGAAATCATCGTTTCTTCGCCGAGTTTATTCTATTCAGCATGGGTATGTTCGGGATGGTGCTTGCGGACAACTTCCTGTGGTTGTTCATCTTCTGGGAGATCATGGGTCTCTGTTCCTATCTATTGATTGGATTCTATTGGGAAAAGCCCAGTGCTGCTGCCGCAGCCAAGAAAGCATTCCTCACCACACGTGTGGGCGACGTATTCCTGATGGTCGGTTTGTTCATGCTGTACGATTTGTATCACAGCCTTGAGTTCGCGGTCATCTTTGGCGACCCTACACTCGGCGGCGCCGTTCATGGAGCAGACCTACAATGGCCGCTGTTCTTCATGTTCATCGGTTGCGTGGGTAAATCTGCGCAATTCCCTTTACACGTTTGGTTGCCAGATGCGATGGAGGGCCCGACACCTGTATCGGCTCTCATCCACGCAGCGACGATGGTCAACGCGGGCCTCTATCTCGTCGCACGTATGTTCCCACTGTTTAGCGAGCATCACTTTGAGGGCGACCTCTCAGACTTGGCGATGCTCATCGCATGGGTCGGTGGCATCACCGCTTGTATGGCCGCATTCATCGCTTTCGTCGCGAACGACATCAAACGAGTCCTCGCCTATTCGACCATGAGTCAGTTGGCTTACATTTTCACTGGACTGGGTGCGGCCTGCTGGTTTGCAAACGAAGGATTCCACCATCTGTCAATCGTTGCTTTCGGCGCATCTTTGTTCCATCTCTTCAATCACGCCATGGCCAAAGGAATGCTGTTCATGGCTTCGGGTTCGGTGATCCACGAGATGCACCACGCTCACGATCATGCGCACCTATACGACGATGACGACAGTCACCACGACTTCGACCCTCAAGACATGCGAAACATGGGTGGATTGGCAAGCAAGATGCCGATTACCAGCATCGCCATGATGCTCGGTTCGATGTCAATTATCGGAATTCCACTGATCGGTGGATTCTGGTCCAAGGAAGGTATTGTTGCCCAGACATGGAATGTATATGCGCACGGTGGCGAAATGATCCTCTTCCCTGCCATCTTGGTTCTTGCCACCGCCGGAATGACTGGATTCTACATGTCGAGAATGTGGTTCATGACGTTTGCAGGCAAACCGAAGTCCGATGTTGTGGAGCATGTGCATGAAGATACACAGTGGATCAAGACTCCGCTCGTCGTCCTATCCATTGTCACAGCATTCAGTGGTTTCATTCTCGCCTGTGGTGAATTCGTTCACTGGGTTGCCGACCCTGGTCACACGCACCTCATGACCCACCTCATTGAGCACCCGGTGGATGCTATCCTATACGAGTTGGAGCACGCCTTCTTGCCCAAAGAAAACCTACTGAAAATTGTTGGATGGACCGCCATTCTTCTTTCAGCGGGTGTCGGCCCATTCATCGCTGCTCGAATGCACGGTGGCCACCTATCCGAAGGCGAAGAGTCCTCTCCGCTCACAGCTTGGCTAATCAGTTATTCAGGCAATGTTGGCCACACGGATGTCGGCGAACTCGCCGAGGGTGGTTTTGCAGCGGCTTTGCACAATCGACTCTACATCGATGACCTCTACGAATGGGTGATTGCAAGGACACTATTGCCTCTAGCAGCCATCTGTGCTTGGATCGATAAGAATTGGGTTGACGGTGTCATCAAGGGCATTGAGTCCGGAAGTCAATCGACCAGTACTTGGTTGCGCCAATTCACCACCGGTAGAGCCAGCGATTATTTGCTCATGGCAACCATTGGTATGCTGGTTATTGTTGGAATCCTATGGGGGGTGCTGTGAGTGGAAATGGCCGAAATCATCACCATGCTTGGAAACCCTCTGACGGTTCTCACCCTCTTGCCAATCACAGGCTCTCTCCTGCTCATGCTCGTCCATTGGATGGGCAATGATGAGCGACGGGAGATGTTGTCGAATCCGATTCGGTATACCAACTTGGCCCTCGCTTTGCTAATGTTTGCTCTGGCCACATTGATTGGCCTTGAAGAGAAGTTTGGATTGGCCTGGGGGGAATATCTCTACCAAAATTGCGAAATCGGCGCAGTGAGTACAGGTTCTTGCACCTTGATTAGCAGCATTGGTGTCTCATGGCACGTCGGTGTGGATGCACTATCATACCCGATGGTTTGGCTGACTACTCTGTTGATTCCAATTACCATGATTGTAGAGTGGGATGCCAAGAAAGGCGCCTATTTCCACAGCCTTATTCTGATGATGGAGGGTGCCCTCATCGGTGTCTTTGTCAGTCTGGATTTGTTTGTCTTCTACGTCTTTTGGGAATTGACCTTGATTCCGATGTTCTTCCTGATTTTGTTGTGGGGTGGAGATGATCGACGATATGCTGCACAGAAGTTCTTCATCTACACATTTACAGCGAGCGTATTCATGCTTGCAGGTATTCTTGTGATGTACTTCAACAACGATGCGAACTGGGTCGGAAATATTACCGGGAAATCATTTGATTTCGTCTTGATGGATACCAGTACCAACTTCATCGCAACCGAAGGATTGCGCAGTGTAGTATTCCTATTGATGCTGATTGGTTTTGCAACAAAGATGCCCAGCGTACCAGTTCACACTTGGTTGCCAGATGCTCACGTACAGGCGCCCACCGCTGGCTCAATGTTGCTGGCCGGAGTGATGCTGAAGATGGGTGCGTATGGATTCCTACGACTCGGTGTCACATTGTTCCCTGATCAAGTGATTGAATTCCAAACCCTCCTCATTGTTTTGGGAATGGTCAGTTTGGTTTACGGTGCAGTGGTTTGCCTTGGCCAAATGAACCTCAAACGCATGGTTGCTTATTCATCGGTTAGCCACATGGGTCTGATTTTCCTCGGAATCGCCACATTGCAACCACTCGGTATTGCTGGTGCAATGTTCATGATGTTCGCACACGGAATCATCAGTCCACTTCTGTTTGCGGTCTGTGGTTCTTTCAAGCACCACTACCACACATTAGAGATCGATTCAATGCGCGGTCTAGCCCACCATAGTCCATGGATGAGCGCACACATGATGGTAGGTTGGATGGGCAGCCTCGGATTGCCTTTGATGGCTGGATTCGTCGCAGAAGTCGCAGTCCTAATCGCGTTCTACATGGCCTTCGGTTGGTGGGTGCTCCTACCTGCGGTCACTCTCATTGTCACGGCCACTTACTATCTGTGGAGTATGCAGCGCACCATCTTCGAAGGAGATGGAGAGGTTCAGTTGCCACCAACGATGAACGGTGATGAACCGCGCGACATTACATGGCACGAAAATACAGGCATGCTCGTGCTTGGTGTCCTTGCAGTCATTTACGGAATTTATCCAGACTTCTTTGGCATGTTTGAGATGATGTCGGATTGGGCCACGCTTTTGGTTGAGAATGCAATTTACCCACCGGAGGTGAACCCATGAATCTAGGTGCGCTGTTTAGTAGTGCGGATATGGCCAGTACACTGATTCCAGAATGGATTCTTCTGCTGGGCATTGTTGCGATGATTGTCGTCCCCAACCTTGGAAATGCAACCTTCCGTCTACCGATTCCAGGGAAGGCTTGGCGCATCCCCTATTTCATCGGTGGAAAGCGATTTTCATTGACCAGTGACCCCCGCCTTCCTTCAGCGATTGCGGCCTTCACACTCTTTGCATCGTTCATAACTGCTCTATTGAGCCAGATGGGCGAAATCGGTGTGAGCGAAACATGTGTGGCCATGAGAGACGGAATCGCTAGAGCTGGACCAGAATGGTGCACGAGTGGATCCGTCATTCTGCAGGTTGACGCCTTTAGCCGATTGATGGAGATGATTTTCACAGCGACTTTACTCCTCGCAGTCATTGCCAACTGGGACCGTCTTCCAGCGACACCACACCACCGCATCGCCCTCAAAACCCAGCGTGACGAGGTTGTTGAAAGTCGACGCTTACACCGTCTACTCAACAACCGACGCCAGGTCGATTTCGCACTTCTCGTGCTCATGGTCGCGCTTGGAATGTCAACCGTGGCCCTTTCTGCAAATCTCTTCATGCTCTTCGTGGGTCTAGAACTTGCGAGCATGGCCTCCTACGTGCTGATTGCGTTCAACAAGGAAACACAAACTGGTCCAGAGGCCGGTGTCAAGTACTTCATCGTCGGTAGCGTTGCCAGCGCCATTGGACTTTACGGCCTATCGATGCTATACATCTGGAACGGTGATCTTTCGATTGCGAGCCTGAAGTCAGCATGGGCTGATGGTCCCAACGGAATGGCCACTATCGGCCTAGGCATGATGTTGGTCGCCTTCGGATTCAAAGTCAGTGCGGTTCCATTCCACTTTGCTGCCCCTGATGCATATTCTGGTGCCAGTGGTCCCGTCGCTGGTGTATTGGCAACAGCGAGTAAAGCGATGGGTTTCGTCGCACTAATGCGTGTTCTCATAGGCGTCACGATGGGTGATGATGGCAGTGAGTGGACTCTGCTGATTGGAGTGATTGCTGCAATCACCATGACGTGGGGCAACATCGCAGCGTTGGGCAGTCGAAACCCCAAGAGAATGCTGGCTTACTCAAGCGTAGCCCATGCTGGTTACATCCTCGCTGGAATCGCAGCCATCGGTGCATTGGGGCCAGGAGAAGGAAGCGAACTCATCGCTACAGCGATCATCTTCCATCTCGCAGTCTTGGTGACCTTCAAACTGGGGGCCTTCCTCGTCATCGCATTGCTTGAGTGCGAGGGCCGTGGTCACGAACTGGAGCACTATCACGGCCTTGCCCGCCGAGATCCATTGATTGCCATCTCAATGCTTGTATTCATGCTGGCTTTAGCCGGTGTCCCACCGTTGTCAGGCTTCTTGTCGAAGTTGATGATGGTCAGCGGTATTATATCGAGCACTGTTGGCGATGTGGCCGGTTCCAGTCTTTCAGAAGCGATGGGTTCCATGTCGTGGGTATTCTGGCTGGCCATTCTGATTTTCATCAACAGTGCAATTTCATTGTTCTATTACCTTCGAATCTGTGTTGTAATGTTCTACGATGACCCCGATCGAAACTTGCGACTTTCGCGGGCACCAATGATTCGAATCGCCATCATGCTCTGCACAATGGGTGCCGTTGTGTTTGGATTTGGCATATTGGCCGATGTTCTCGCTTCAGCGGCTCATGATGCTGCATCGGCTTTGTTTGGATGATTCACATCCTTCAGACAGACTCCTCTTCGACGCCTTCGTGTTTATGTAGGGCGGTCGATTCGGCCGCTTGTTACCATGGGAAGACGTCGTGAGGAAACAGTCGATGAAGAGCTTCTAGCGCAGCTTGAAGGCGATACCAGCGATAAAATCAGAGTTGCCCTTCCCAACGAACGAATCAACGAGATGTTTGCCATCGCCGACCAAATCCTTGGAGGTCGCAGGGTCCGTGTTGTCTGCGCAGATGGTGAGACGCGTTTGGCTCGAATTCCAGGTAAGATGCGCCGACGTCAATGGGTCAGAGAAGGCGACCTAATCGTTGTGCAACCATGGGATTTCCAAGATGCCAAAGCAGACGTCAAGAAGCGCTATTCAAAGACACAATCCCTCTACCTCTCACGAAAGGGAGTTTTACCCGAAATCGTCGATGTATTTGGTACTGGAACCGAAACTTGGGACGATCTTGATGATGCAGGAATTTTCGACAGTTCACCACAGAATACACCCGTTGTTGAAGAATTGGAGGAAGTATCCGAATCCATCGAAGAGGTTGAAGAGAATTCTGAAGAAGAAACTGTTGCGGATGAACCCGAAACCGCACCTGCGCCTGCGCCGGAACCAGAGCCACTTGATGACGACGATGACGACATCGACAGCCTGTTCGGCCCCGCATAGGAGGTGTAAGCATCGCACGACGCCGCAAGGCTCGTCGCGAAGGCGACCCTCGAGATTGGACTGAATTGGGCGAATCTTCAGATGTTGATTTGGACTCTGACCCGACTGAAGCCGAACTTTCCATCGAGGCAGAAAACATCGCTCTTGCTGAAGAGAAATGGGATGCAGAAGAAGCCGAACTTGACCTTCATTCTGAAATGGACAAGAAACAGGATTCTTGGTCTTGGATGAAGGAAAAGAAATACGTAACCATGTTCAAAGAAATTGAACACAAATTGCAAGGAGTTCTAGGGACGGGCCAGTTTGAATGGGTCGATCGCCGAGTCTTCGACCAAGTTTTTGATCAACGCACCTTACTAGCTGTCTACAAATTGATGCAGCAGGGACACATCGACACCTTGGATTGGCCGATTGCTCGAGGTAAAGAAGCCCATGTGTTTCATGCGACGACACCAAACGGTGTCGCAGCGGTGAAGATTTTTCACACCAGTAATGCAGTGTTCAAGGGTCTCATGCAATATATCGAAGGTGACCCACGATTCGGTGGACTCCGCCGCCGTCACCACGAGTTGGTTAACATCTGGGTTCGCAAAGAACATCGCAATATGATGCGAATGTCGAAGCACGGCTTGCGAGTTCCAGAACCGCACGCCCTCTTTCGAAATGTGTTGGTTATGGATTATCTCGGAGATTCAGAGGGGCCAAGTCCCAGACTACGCGATGTTGAGGTTGGAGACCCTGGTCCAATTTTTGATGAACTATTGAATTGGCTACGAATTTGTTGGCAAGAAGCCGAATTGGTTCATGCTGATTTTAGTGAATACAATATCCTGTGGCATCAAGGTGAACCTCGAATTATCGATGTGGGTCAATCGGTTACCAAGGCTCACCCAAATGCTGAAGAATTCCTTGTCAGAGATGTTACCCGCCTTGTCGAATGGGCTCAGAAGCAAGGTGTTGAAGTCGATATTGCAGAGGCGATGGCCAACGTGCTATACTGATTATTCTTCTTCGTATCCAATGGATTCATCCTCGACGAGTTCCATCATTTGATCGATGGCATCTGCATCTTCAGGGTCCACTTGGGCTTCCTTGTACCGCCGTTCCCGCTTGCGACGGGCTGCATCTAGACCAGGGACGAGTGCTTCAAAACGCCCCCCATCTTCATGGGTGTCAATCGATTCAAGGCTCCGCGAAGCCATCCGCTTTTTCCGCCTTTCAGTCTCAAGGTGTTTGAGAACAGAGGAGTGTTCAGCACCCTGCAGCAATCGTTCAATGGCCTGACTGGCTAACGGCAGCGCCTCTTCATCACCGATGATGACAACTGTTGAGCCATAGATGACAATCTCTGCCCCCGAATGTTCCTCAATCAATTCTCGAATCCGTCCATTACGTCCGATGAGACGACTTCGGATTCGTCGCTGTTGATTGGCGTTTTTACCAACATATTCTCGCATATCAAAGAGTCTTAGATGCTGACCATCTTTGAGTAACTGTAGGGCCCTTTCCGGATTCATTCCACGCCCAATTGCTCGGATGACATCCGGAAATTTCATTCGAAGAATGGGGTCGAAATCCTCATTCCATACAACGGATACATCACCGCTTTTCGAATCGATATGAAGTTTGGAATTGGTTGCTTCTTCCAGTGCCCTACGTGTAATACCCTTACGTCCAATCAATACCGCAATGCGGTCTTGTGGAATTCGAGCCAAGCCCTCCATTGGCCCCGCGACCGAGGCCTCCTCTTTCAAGACGCCGATTGACGCCGATTGACGACATGGCTTGCAAACAAGCCGGCTAGAAGCAACAGTACGATGTCTGGTGCAAATCCACTTACCGAACCTACCACTTCTGGATCAGCAGCGCCGATGAGCAGGAACGCCTCATTATTTCCCTCATCTCTTTCTGAAATTGAATCATTGGGGTCGACGATGACCCGCAGGTCATATTCACCAGCGGTAAGCAATGAAATGTTGAACGCAACCCTCTCTTGCTGATCGATGAAACTGTTGGCTGGAATAGTCATCGAATTCAGAGTTGTCCATTGGGTCAAAGAGTCACGACTTGCAGGTGCGCTTTCGATTCTCACAACCACACTCCCTGAATAGAATTCATTGGTTTCAATTGTCGCTTCAAGTCGAACAGGGTCTTCAGAACCGGCCCTGACCACCAAGCGGTCAAGGGATGCGTCAGAGATAGAGAAATCCAAACCTGGCAAGATGAGGAAATGAGAGGGGGTTGTCGTTACAGTATTGCCCGCGTCATCCACAAGTGTTGCGCGGAGTGTAAGGTATTGACCAGCTCTGGTTGACCAATCGAGTGCAGCAGAGAGGTAACTTGAGGTCCCAGAACCTACACTTAGCCAGTCCGATGAGATATCTGGTGTCGTGCCTTCACCATTCGAATCGAATCCGTACTCGATATAGCATGAGGGAACATCGATCCCAGAATGTGTATCTGTTGCATCTACGGTGACCGCCACTTGCCCAGATAGGGAATCGGTTAGTTCGGGGAGAATCCATCCACCCGCAACAGGGGCCGCTCTGTCAACCATCACTGTAACATTGAGGGGGTCACCAATATTTCCAACTCGATCTTCAGCACGGAATTGTATTGTTCTAGTCCCCTCTTCCAAAGTCATCGAACCGTACCCAGCCGCTCCAATATCGGTCCATTCATCTACGCTATCCCTAACATGGTATGTCGCAATTCCAGATCCACTATTGTCGCTAGCTCCACTTGATAAATCGTTGAAAATAAGAGTTGTTGCATCAGTCCAAGAACCCGCAGTAACTGAAAGGGAAGGTGTGCCTACATCTGGCCCACTCCGATCAATTCCAATGTGGATGGAAGTTTGAGCCGAATTCCCTCCTTCGTCAAATACCGAGAGAACAGGGTTCCAAACACCTTCTTCCAAATCTCCAGGGGACCATGCCCACGAATTGAGTATTGTTCCAGGCCCATCTTGTGCAGGTGTACCTGAACCCGGGACACCGGTTAAGGTCGCATATGAAAGGTGTGAATCAGCCCCAGTCCAATCAAAATTAATGGTGCCTGATTCGCTTGTCGTAAACCAAGCACGGTTGATTGTGGAAGATCCATCTCCAACAACCGCACCAGATGTGGTCAAAGTGAGGCCGCTTGGTGCTGTATTGTCAACCGTAAAGGTTGGACTAACCACCCAACCTGTGGTGGTTGCATTCGTCAAAGTCCCTTCGATCCTCAATTGGTAATCTCCGTCGTTGTGTGCACTGGTGTCCCACGCAGTCAACCATGGTGCTGAGGTGATATTGGCGATTGTAGTCCATGTTGAACCATCTGACACCTCGACATTGATGTAATTCATGTCATCTACGTTCGTTGCTCGAACTGTGTATGTGCCTGATAGAACCTGTCCCGAATCTGGCCCTCCGCTGAAGTCTAAATCATCGCTGCGCCCTGATGATGCATCTGCACTGAACCATGCTCCATGAGGCACAAGGCACAGGAGAATTACTGTGGATGTGGCGAGAATGAAGCGGCGAGAAACCATCGGCACCAATCATCCCACAATGTGCCTCGTCCTTCAAGGCTTTCCAACGGGACACGCGGCACTGCCACTTGCTTGGGGTCTTCGGGTGCTTTCGGAAAGCAGGTTTGAAGTGCTTCGGCCGTTCTCCTGAACCTATGGAGCGGACCCCGCTGGCACAGATTTTGTGCGCCATCCTCTTCCTCATCCCCATATTGGCAATTTCTAGCCCGGTTAGCGCGGAATTATCAGGCAACGTTGCTTTCAGCACAGAGGGCCTCTCAATGAGCCCATCCACCGCTGTTGAGGGTGGGAGTGTAACGTTCACGCTTTCACTCCAGAATGTAGCTAGTACAATCGCCGAAGATGTGGTGGTTGAATTCCACAAGAATAGTTTCCAAATGGGGAGCCCCGCTGCTTCACACTTCGTAGATATCAATGCGAGTTCGTTTGAAGATGTTGATTTTGTTTGGTCAAATCTCGCATGGGGCGGTGGTGAGCAGACACTTGTCATTCGTGTCATCCACAATGATGATCCGAAAATCATCTCGCACGATTTTGATGTTGAGGGATTGGCCAACCTACGATTTTCTTTCTTCGAACTCTCGCCCGCGACGGGCGCACATGAAGGTGAACCGATTCAAATCCAAATCGAGGTCGAAAATGCAGGCCACGCAGATGCCCCCGCCAGCCATCTTGAATTGACTGTTGCAGGTGCTGCAAATCTTCTTTCAGTATCTCCCTTACAAGCAGGTGATTCAGTCTGGATGAATCAGACCGCTACGGCACCGGCGGCTGGGACATATGACGTGTTTGGCGTTGCCAATGCGGACAGTGGAGACAACATCGTAGAATCGACGACTGCGGACAACACTGAATCTCGTTCATTGAATATCGATACATTGCCCGATTATCGACACGCCGACGGACCAACGGTTGTGGCTGATCCAGGCTTGGCTGGTCCTTGGACTGTGAGTGGGACCATCGCGCGAGATGGTGGAACTGGCACGACAACCGTGCCACTCGAAATTCGGATTCAAAATGGTATTACTCTGGAGATTGTAAATCTACAATTCACTGATTCTGACTCCTTTGCAGAATATTCTGTCACCGTGACATCGGGGGACTTGACCGATACAACTCCGGGGGATGTTTTCCTTGATTTGGAGATTGATCCATCTGAAAGTGTCGCTCAATCCAATTCATTCAACAATTTACAATCGGCAACGTTGACAATATATCAGGAGCCGAATGTTGTCGTCACGGGTGCATCTCCACAGTCCCCAACCACCGTTCCCGGGAGCATGATTACATTCACGGTAACATTGCAGAATGTCGGTATGGTCGATACGAAAGGAGTGTTATCTGCGACATTTGAAGGTCAAGCACTCACACCTCAAAATATCACTCTACTTTCTTCCAATACAGGGAATGAGGGCCAATACAGCGCAACTTTCACAGCCTTTGCAGAGGGTCTGACGCGCGACATCTCATTTGAGGCCAGTTGGACCAAAACTCAGGGATTTTATGATCGATTGGAAACAGACAATGTCGCCACAACTTCCGTGAGTCTGATTTCAAATTTGCAACTGCAATTCCTCGTCAACACAGAAGGTTGGACGCCAGCCGCCCCACCCCTCTATGCTGGATACACCTATGTTTACACAATCGATGCTCGAGCACAGAGTGGGGCAGGAGATGAGACATTCGACTGTGTCGACCGTTCGACAGGTTCCACCTTGGATACAACACCCACATTGAGTTTTGAATCTGAGCAACAACAAACCATTCGTTGCGAGATTACCGTGAATCAACCGGGGAAAATCGAACTTGCAATCACCCCTCATGGATCCAGTATACAAACTCCACATGCCAAGGTATGGTCAGTAGAACTAGAAGGTGGAACCGACATTTCTGATGATAGTGATTCCTCATCGATAATACTGTTCGCAATTGCGGGTTTGGTGGCTTTGGGTACTTTGGTTGGTGCGGTAGTTCTTACACGGCGTGGACTGGCTGATGCGGATCGTGAAACATACGATTTGTGCCCTGCATGTGATGGCGATATTGAGGGTGATGAAGACATCTGTCCACATTGTGATTTCGACCTTCGCGTCGGCCGAGCAAAATTCCATGATTGCACAGAATGTAATTCCACAATTCCTTCGATGCTGGAACACTGTCCATATTGTGGTTCAGAGCAAGATATGGGTGCACATTATACACGCCGTGAACAAAAATTCAAACCACTCCCTTCGGACTCAGAAGAGGAACCAATCGAAGAGGAAGACGAGGACGAAATCGTCAGAGGGCACGAAGGATTCGACACACATGCAGGAGGTCTCGGATTCAGCGAAGAACAGTGGGAGGGTGAATGGGATGAAAATATCACTGAAGCTGAAACATATTTCGACGCCAAGGAAGAAGCGAGATTGGCTGCCGAAGTCGAAGCCACCGAAGGTGGAGAAGTAGAGGACATTGTAGAGACCACAGAACTCAGCGAAGTAATGGAAGAGATGCCAGAGCACGATCTTGATGCGTTCCTTGGTGATGTAGAGTCACGAAAACACATATCTGATGCAGATGTTGAATTGACGGCATCCGATGCTAACTATCGAGAACAAATCTTCGAGTTGACCGGTGAAGATGGTGTTCTGCCAGGCCAGCAGGCCAATGTCGAAGCAATGGTTGACAATACAGTGGTGGGCAATGAAGTCCGTTCTGCCAGCAGCGATTTCACCATCCCAATTGAAGGTGAACCGGTCGAAAAGAGTGAGTCAGAACCCGAACCGGATTCCGATAAATCAACTCCTAAGCGACGTGGTGTTCGTCGTCGCAAGAAGGAAGAATAGACGTTCTTGAGGCCGTCACACAGAAATGTGATTCCCTACACCCGAGGGTTGAGGAGATAGGTTGTCTGGACTGCGTATGCGAACGATGAGTGCCATCATGGCCTTGCTTTTCGTATCAATGGCCATGCCTGGGTGCCTCTCCCTTGTCCTCGGACGAGAGATGATGGAAAGCGCCAGAGGTTTGCCGAGAGTAGAAGAGAAACTAACGCCATACGACCTGTCTCATACTTTCGTCATTGATGGCACCGAACTTCTTCCCAATGCAAGCCCAAAAACTCTATGGGAACCAATCCCAATCGATCATACGGTTCGTGAAGTTGTCATTTATTTCGAAACAACAGTGAATTATTTCCTCGGAGATGCGGATATTCGATATGTACACGTTGAGTTGTTATCGTGTGAAGATGATGGGGCGGGCAATCCGATAAACTGTGATGAAGCCAACCCCATTTACGAACGGATGGCCGACAACGGTTCGTTTGAACCGGAACGAACTGAATTAAATTTGGACAAATGTCTCCCTCATGGTTGTGGAATTTGGAGCCTCACAGTGGATGGTCGTGGAACAGGCTGGAACACAGGGGTCACCCTTGTCGATGAACAAGACTCGTGGATTCTACGAGCCTCCGTCATCCGTCCCTGCTTGGCCTTCCCGGATGATGATTTTAACGAATGCACGCCAACAATCGAGTTTGAAGATTAAACCAAGCTCTGCGGGCACTTTGCTCTTCGAGAGCAATTACGACATTTCCCCTCTCGTTCATGGTTTCTCTTTGCGCCACCCTCAACCATGAGGCGTTGAATTTCTTGTGTAGATTCAAAGAGGTCTACTTTCGCTGCATCATCCCATGCAACGGTGAACAACGAATTCCCTCCATAGCGAAGAATCCCATACTCTGGTTCTGTTTGAGTTGTTTTACTGACCAAGTGGATGTAGGCGAGCAATTGCATCCGATGACTATCATGTGGGTTGGTTGGAATTTTCCCGGTTTTTTGCTCGACAGGAATGAAATCATTGTCAATTTTTACGATTTGATCTGGGCGGCCGCGAATTCCAGTTTCGTCATCGACAAGTAATGCGGCACTTTGACCTGAATCATCACTGTATGCCAAGATTTCAGTTTTCGACAATCCAGCATCCTCTTTTGCATCAAGCGCCTCTCTACCTTTGATCAATACGCGATGTAATTGCCAAGCACAGAATAGCAACCAAGCCAAGGTAATGACAATCAATGCAAAGGCCAGAATGGATCTATTTTGAGCCCAATAAATAGCCAATCCATGTAAGGCCACAGCGATGGAAGCCAATAGCAAGCGAACCTCAGTGCTCCCGGCTTTACCAACCCCACTCTCCTGTTCGACTTCAAAAGGAGAAACCATCCTCTCATCCTGTAGTCCACTTCCATCGATCTTTGGGGGTTGGGCCAATCCGAAGGGGCGTCCCAGCCAGCGCCTCCAAGGCAACGAGATGAGGGCGATTGCCAACACCAACCAGACCACGGCCAATACGACCAGATATCGGCCGACATCTTGGATGAATTGTTCTGAAATCGTGCCTTCACTGACGAAGAAAAATGCTGCGGAATCGGCCGAAAGAGCACAAACCACAGTAATCCACCACGACCAGATTACCAATTCCTGTGATGCCTGAGATTCAGAGCGTTTGTAGTCCAACATTTTCTTGTGAATTCGATCATGCTCCCGCATCCCTTGTTGCAACGCATCTCCATCTCCACTGACACCCGCTTTGGACAATTGCCAAGAAACCGGACAGTATGTGTGCCTCTCTAAGTCAGATGCCGAAATTGGCAATATAGTGCCCTGTAAATCGGTCCAATACCCATCCTCTCGTCGCTTACCCTCAGTGATTGGACCTGAAAGGTCAAGGGCGCTTTCAACAGATTCGTCCCCGCCCATATCAGAATCAGAATGGGTTGAACGTTAAGGGTTATTCCGAATTGCCTCACTGTCCCCCAAGGATTCACATCAACCCTTCATTCGGGACACTGCGTCGAAAAATCTCGCGTGCGCGAGCGAAGCGGTTATGAAGAGAGGGTGGGTGGCGAGGCCGCACGAGGCTTCGAAATGACCGATTCAATGCTGATACCTCATGAAACCTATGAGGAGAACAAGGTACACATCGGTACTCTTCAGAAGAGTGCGGACATGAAACCGTTCCTTAGTGGGGATTCTGATGGCACAGGATTACACTTGATTGATTTGGAGCACACCGATGCTCGTATGAGAATCGTTGCCCAATTCCTCAACCGGTATGATGCGAGCCGTATTCTCGTCGTCAGTGCACGACAGTATGGGCAGCGCCCAGCACGAAAGTTCGCTCAATCGATTGGCGCCATGCACATCGTTGGTCGATTTATTCCGGGCACACTCACAAACCCTGGTTTGCGCACTTACATCGAACCGGAACTGATTGTTGTTACAGATCCTCAAGCAGATCAGCAATCGCTCTCTGAAGCGGTGAGCAGTGGGTTGCCCGTTGTCGCCATTTGCGATGCTAACAACAATCTACGAAACGTGGACTTGTGCCTTCCTGCAAACAACAAGGCCAAGGAAAGTTTGTCAATGATTTACTGGCTCCTTTCTCGCGAAGTCCTCAAGGCTCGCGAAGGAAGTACCATGGATGACGACACATGGGAAACCATGCACGATGTTGCTGATTGGAAGTCCACTTTCTGAGTCATCTCAGCGAGGTGGAAACATGTCGGAACAAGTTCCTTTGTTCCTTGCACCGATGTCTGGGGTCACAGACGTAGCCTATCGCTTGCTCGCGAGAGAAGCCGGGGCAGATTTCACTTCGACTGAATTCACAGCTGCAAGCGGTCTCAGTCGAAAAGACGCACGATCATGGGCCAAAGTTGAAACTCACCCAAGGGAATCACCGTTTATCCCACAGATTTTTGGTGGCATCGAAGATGAAATGGTCGAAACAGCGCGTTTGCTATCCAAGAACGCCGATGTCATCGACCTCAATTTTGGTTGTCCTGCCCCCAAGGTGACAAAGACCTGTGCGGGTGCAGCAATGATGGCTGACCCAGATAATCTTGTTTCAATGGTTTCTCGGTGTATCGAAGCGAGTGACACTCCAATCTCTGTGAAGATGCGATTGGGCACAGGACAGAATTCGATTACAGTACTTGAAATCGCAGAGCGCTGCGCCCAATTGGGTGTCTTACGAATCTGTGTTCATGGCCGAACGTTGGCCCAGAAATATCGGGGTGTTGCAGATTGGGATTTGATTCGAAAGGTTGTCGAAGTTACGGAGTCATATGGCGTCCCAGTGATTGCAAATGGCGACATTGTGGATTCTAGTAGCGCTGAACGCTGTCTTGAGGTGACCGGGGCATCTGGATTGATGATTGGACGAGGTGCGATTGGAGATCCGTGCATCTTTGGCAGAATCAAGACAGAACTGGGTTGGGAAGATTTCGATGCACCGTGGGGTGATTTGAATGAAGCAGGACAGAAACACTGGGCTTGGAATCGCTACGTAGAGTTGGTGGATGAAATCGGTGGACCATATGCTGCACGGAACATGAAGCAACATGCAATCTCCTTCACAAAGGGCCTTCCAGGGGGCCGTGAATTGAGGCCATATCTCCATGCAATCAAGGATTTCAGATTGATAGGTGAACCGCTGAATTTGGCCTTTGATGCATTTTCAAACCATCGTCACAATACATTGGCAGTACCTGAAGCAATCGCCATGGCTGAAGGATTAAAACACCACGAATTCAAGCGGTAATTATTAATTATTAAATAAACACTCAAGTTGCCTCTAATGCTTTTTCAAGGGTCTCAGAGACACGTTTTATTCGTCTGAATGTACGATCGGCTTTGGCCAAAACTCGCTCTCGAACCTGATTCGATTTAGCACCACATAGGCGCCACCCAATGGGTAATTTTCCACCGAGCAAGTTGAGCAATACCATCTGTTCTTTTGGTGGGACGGTGGCAAACACTTTCTCACACGCAGCGACATTGAATGATCCACCATCCAGAGATTTGACGACCTTTTTGGCCACCTTGTCATCGATTCGGGAAAGGCCTCCTTTCTTCATCAACCAGTCACCACCCCGTCTGGCGTGCTGTGCTTGCAGCGCTGACCACAGGGTGACTGGCAACCGGTCGAGCCTTGGCACACGTTCGGCTAGTCCTGCGGCTCTGAACCGGTCTAGTGTTCGTGTCAGTCGCGGTCGGGTAGTACCCCAATTTTCCAACGCCTCATCCAACGAAAGTGGGGCATGAGATGTCAATAGATGCTCAAACATCAACCTCCCCAGAGGTGCACTTCCATCGGCAGGGCGTCGAACTCGATCCCCCAACAATCCAAGGTCAAGAAGGAATGCGTCCATCTCATCTTGTTCATCCATGAGTGGCGCTCGCCCTCGAATTTGAATGTGGAATGGAGCATCGTCCTTCTTCTCAGAAGCAATCGACATTCTGACATCACTTTCAGTCATCCAATCATCAAGCAATCGAAGGCGCTGTTCTAAGACCAGACGCGCTTCTGCAGACATGATTTCTACGGCATTGGAAAGTGAACCATTTCGGAGGTGATGCACTCGCCAACCATCACGATTTACCGCTGCTGTGAGTCCACATTCGTTGAGCTTACTCAATTGGTATTGTATCGCGGTCGGTGACAACCCCAACTCATCCCCCAATGTTTGCGCATCCCACCCACCCCCGGGGTTCGCAAGCATGTGTTCACAGAGTATTCTGTGGATGGGGGAATGGACACCTTCCCCTGTCCATTCATCGCCACTTCGACGCACAAATTCAAGCGTATCGAGCAGCCAACTGATCAATTGATTGACATCCCGGCTACCCGCAGGTGCAGGCTGCTCGGCCAATCGCATGTTCAGCATAGGTCAGGGCGTAGCATGGGGGCTCAAAACCCCTCCGACATCAGAAGCGACTCAGACCTAACTATGGCGTCCAAGACAAGAACGCGAGATTACTCGGGAAGCGGACGCTCATCCAGCCATTCATACTGAACACCTGAGGCCTGCAAACCTTCGAGATGAGGCGCGAGTTTGAGTTCATGGCTGTGGAGAATTCCACGGCGTCGCAAGACTTTGATCGCTGAATGCACCGTGGCCCGAGAACGACCCAATTCCCGACTGAGTTCAGCCTGACTCTTCGGCAGTGGTGTCTTCATCAAACGAGCCACCACAATTCGCTGGGCACCGGACAGTCCAACCGGCATCATTCGAGCTGCGCTTTCGGAATCCCCTACATTCATCTCCCGAAGAATCTCGATTTGTTGTGGAGCACCTGCATAATGACAGGATCGACCATTCACTGGGACGACGGTAATCGAACGATTGGCAATGAGCACGTCGAGGTGATGGCGAAGCGTGCCGTTTGCAGCACCGAGTTCCCGTTGTAATTCACGATATGCCAATCCTGGTTGCGCATCGAGAACCTGCAAAATACGCTGACGGAGTGGGTGTTCCCAAGGGTTGGAATTCTCTGTTGAAATGACCCCGGATGCCGACCAATTCCAAGGCATGACAGCACCAAGGCTGGCGCCCACAGCAGCGACCCCTGCCATGAGCCAGGGTCGCTGACGGTGCCACTGTTGCAGTAATGCCATCGAATCCCTTTGGGATTCAGTGCTTATTGAAGCAATTGGTCCAGTGTTCGGACACAGGACCCCCATTTCTTATTCTTCAATTTGGCTGCTTTGGGAATCTTCTAGGTGGCTGTTGATATTGCTGTGCAGGTTGTTGATATTGCTGAACAGGTTGCTGGTATTGGTGAACAGGTTGTTGGTAGCCTGGTTGTGACACCGTCATCACCATAGGAAACGGTGATGGATTTGATGCAAGCAAACCAATTCCTAAAATGAAGCACCCCAATGGTGCAATGGCACAACCAACCACTAGTGGGATTGTGAGTATACCGACAATCAAAGTGATTCCACCAATAATCAAAATGTTTGTGTGGGCCACAATCTACCGTGCATCCGGTATTATTTGTGCTTAACCAAGTGGAATACCCGATAGAGATGCCCTGTCCTACTATTTTTGCTGGACAGAGCCCTTCTGCAACTTCATGTAAGCCACGAGTGGACCCAACAAGCGACCCGCCCGTTGTCCATGATCTGTCAATCGATATGTGACTCGAATGGGAGGACCCTCGACGACGATTCTGTCAATCAATCCGTTTTCTGTACACTTTCGTAACTTGTCAGAGAGGGTTCGACTCGAGATTCCCGCCAACAACTTCCGCAATTCATTGAAACGCCGTTCGCCAGCAATGTACAATGTTGCGAGAATTTCAATCGTCCAGCGACTGGTAAATACATCGAGAGCTTCGACTGAGGCTTCTACCTCCCAAGCAAGGTTGTGCTCTTCACTTTGATGTTCAGTGAATATTTGACGTATTCTGGCCCCCATTCCTTCAGTTGTCACAATACTTGAGTCGACTTCTTTCATGTCATCATGCGGTAGAATCATCGGGGGTTCAGGCATATTTTCATCTCGGTGTTACCAATGTAACATGGTGTGGAAGTTGCACCTTAATTTAAACTTTACAACTCCACAGTCTAAATATAACGGGTGACAACGGTTTACTATCCACACTGGTTGGAGGTATACACATGGATGAATGGCTAAAAAATTGGATTGATGAATGGGAAGTAGGATATGATGAACTCGAGGCTGCCAAGAAGGACAAATCAGAGAGCAGGCCAAGGACAAATCTGTTCCGCTGGATTTTCGCTAAGAAAGAGAAGGTGGAAGCATGATTTTGGCAGGCATCGTTAATTTCTATCTTCAGGCAATTTCGTATTGGAACTCAGCCAACCTGGATCACCATCGGCGATTAAAGCACTAATCAGCCATTTGTGTAAGTTGGTCGGCGACCTTCGATGAGGGCGGAGAGTCCCTCCAAAGCGTCTGAAGTGCCAAAGATGTCTTCCAGATTTGCCAACTCTAGTGCGAGCCCCGCATCGAGATTGTCACCGGTCTCAACTGCACCATCAAGCAGTTCACTGGCCATTCGCAATGCAATCGGAGCGGTCCGACTTAGTGATTTCAACTGTCGACCCACATTTCGGTCTTCAACGTCGAACCCCTCAGGGCAGGAACCTGACAGCAACCCCGCCATATTGGCATCGTTGTAGAATGCGTTTGCGAAGGCAGACACAGGGTGATCTGGGTTT
>Ga0066836_10000080_pt1 | contig 36251 bp, 30 predicted proteins | sample ETNtaG_18_FD_71568 | JGI IMG/M metagenome (GOLD analysis project Ga0066836, IMG submission 71568) | Marine microbial and viral communities from oxygen minimum zone, Eastern Pacific Ocean - ETNP201302SV91 | ecosystem: Environmental > Aquatic > Marine > Oceanic | place: Pacific Ocean: Eastern... | reverse complement strand
ACAATTTTTAATTCTGGATCATTATTAACAAAAGTATAAATATCATCATCCCCTTTACCTCCAATTCTATTGGATGTAAAGAATCCTTTTGTTTGATTAAAAAAGTAAATTCCAAAATCATCTCCTTCAGAGTTTAAAGGTTTTCCTGGGTTTGCTATAGAAATTTCCCCACCTTTTCTAGTAGCAATTATTATGTCTAAGCCACCAAACCCTAAGTGATAGTCAGAAGCAAAATATAACTTTCCGTCTTCGGATACATACGGATACATTTCATTACCAGGTGTATTAATTTCTGGACCTAAATTTTGAAGATTAATCCACCTCCCTCTCTTATTCACGTTAGCCTTATAAATATCTGTTCCCCCATAACCACCAGACCTATTTGATGCAAAATATAATGTTTTTCCATCAACACTTAAAAATGGAGTTGAATCCCAACTTTTAGAATTATTTATATTTAATAATCTTGGTGTCTGCCATTTATTACTTCGATATCTAGAATAGTATAGGTCTACATTATTTCTTCCAGAACTTTTCCCATCATTGCCTTTGGCAAAAATCATAAACATTCCATCTTTTGAAAAAGTTATTGCACCTTCATTTACCTCTTCATGATTTATGTTGTCAGGTAATATCTTAAGAGAATTTTGATCAACGATAGCTCCTTTAGTTTTAATTTCATAAATGTCAGTAAATGGTGTTCCTGTTCCTTTATATTTTTTTTCTGTATCTCTATTTGATACGAAAAATAATTTTCCATTGGAATATGTTGGTGAGTATTCAGTTAGGTTACTATTAATAGCTTCAAGGTTTTTGACAGAATAATAACTTGAATCAGGATAATTTTTTATTTCCTTTAAATTTTTTAATTCTGAATTTGCATAAGCTATATATTTTTCGTTTTTTCCTTTTTCAATATAATTTTTGATAACATTTATTGCTTCATCAATTTCACCATTCGCCTTAAGTGATAATGCAAAATAGTAATAAGCTATTTCATCTTTGTAGTCATTTAGGATTGCTTTTTTATAATAATCAGTTGCTTTTTTGATTTGATTAGATTTCCGATATGATTCCGCTAATAGAAAATTTGTTTTTGAATCGTCATCCTTAACAATTTGATTGTATTTTTCTGCAGCACTATTGTATTCTGCATTATTAAAATTTTTAAGCGCAGACTTTGATGTCACGCATGACTCAATTAAAAAAAGTAATATTATTAATCTAAGGAATTTATGCATTTTATATATTTTGGTTTTGTCTTAAAGCATTTTTCACCCAAGATTCTTTAATTTTTAATATCCATTTTTCTTTGTACTCTTTTTTATTTTTTATGTTAATATTTATTATGTCTGACTCAATATTAATTTCATTACAATTAAATTTTGAAATTATTTCTTCTTTAGATAAAAACACCAACTTTTTTTTTATAAAAACACCTGTACTTATATATGGTAAAATTTTAATATTCAATTCGTCGCCTATTTTTCTTATGATTCTTGATTTTTCATCTATTGAACAGCCACTAACTTTATTTATGCTTTGATCTGCAAATAAAATTATAAATGAATCAAAATCAATAATATAAGATGATTTTACAGTATTATTATGAGACATCCATTTTTCACAAAAGGCTTCTAAATTTTTTGATATAAAAATTTTCTCTGTTTGGCCTATCATTTTTTCTATTTGATAAACCCAACATGTATAGTTTTCAGATATTTTATTGAATGGAATAAACATAATATAAAGCTAATCAAAAAATGAATTTTTATACTTAGTTCTGTTTTTTTGATTTTATATTTTCTGCTAATATTTCAACGATATCTTTAGTTTTTATGTTTTCTTCCTGATTTTTTTCTTTTATACCATCTGACATCATTGTTAAACAAAAAGGGCACGCGGATGCTATTGTAGTTGCTCCTGAATTGATTGCCTCTTCTATTCTTTCAATATTTATAGATTTTTTACCTTTTTCAGCTTCTTTGAACATTTGGGCACCCCCAGCTCCACAACATAAACCATTTTGTTTATTTCTTTTCATTTCTATCAGCTCACTTTTTAGAGAGTCAATTACTTTTCTTGGTGCGGAATAAATATTATTTGCTCTACCAAGGTAACATGAGTCATGATAAGTTATTTTTTCTTTTGATTTTTTAATTTTAATTTTTCCTTCATTAATTAATTCCTCTAAAAACTCCGAATGGTGTTGTACTTTATATTCTCCACCTAAAGCAGGGTATTCATTTTTAATTGTATTAAAACAATGTGGACAGGCGGTAACTATTTTTTTTACATTGTATGTATTTAATAAATTTATATTATTTATTGCTTGCATTTGAAAAAGGTATTCATTACCAGCTCTTCTTGCTGGATCTCCGGTGCATCCTTCCTCTTTTCCTAGCACACCATAATGAATATTTAACTCATTTAATATTTTAATAAAAGATTTAGTAACCTTTTTATACCTTTCGTCATATGATCCTGCACATCCAATCCAAAATAAAATTTCAGGTGGATTGCCAGATTCAATTAATTCTTTTATTGAAATTGTTTTTGAATTCATTGATTTTCTTTATTCCATTTAAATCTATCTTCTATTGGAAATTTCCATGGAGAAAAATTTGTTTCTATATTCTGAAACATCATATTCCATTCATTAGGAGCTTTAGATTCTTCTAGAGCAACATATCTTCTAAGTTCTAAAATAATTTCAAGGGGATTTATATTAATGGGACAAGCTTCAGTACATGCATTACAACTAGTACAGGCGTTAATTTCTTCTCTAGTTATATATGAATCTAAAAGAAAATTTTCAATATCTGGGTTTTCATTTTTATCAATAATTTTTCCATATTCATCTGCTCTATCTCTGGTATCCATCATTATTTTTCTAGGGGAAAGCTTTTTGCCTGTTAAATTTGCTGGGCATTCATCTGTGCATCTCCCACATTCTGTACATGAGTAAGCATCAAGTAAATTTTTCCATGATAAATCATTGATGTCTTTTGCTCCAAATCTATTTGTTACTTGTTCTTTAGGTTTATTATTAGGAAGCCCTAAGATCATATTAATTTCTGAAGTTATTTCTGGCATCTCTTTCATTTTGCCCATCGGCTCGTTATTTGAATAATAGGTATTTGGAAATGCTAAAAATATGTGAAGATGTTTAGAATATGTAACATATAGGGCAAAAGAAAATATTCCTACGATATGAATCCACCATGCAGTTCTTTCAATAAAAATCAATTGGCTTTCATCATAACTGCTTAGTAAAGGAGTTAAATAATTTGATAAAATAAATAAACCAGTTTTTGTATAGCTTATTGAATTCATATTTTGTAATGATAGATCCGCAGCATTCATTGTTAAGATTGCAATCATCAAAATTATTTCTGCAATAAGAATTATGTTTGCGTCCAAGTTAGGCCATCCAAATAATTCAACTTTTTGGAATCTATCTATTTTCAAGATATTTCTTCTTATTAAAAAAAATACACATGATATTATTACAAGTAATGCTAAAAACTCAAAAAAAGATATTATAAAATGATATGAATTATTAAATATTGTTACAAAAACTCTGTGAGTTCCAAAAATGCCATCAATAATAATTTCCAACACTTCAATATTAATGAGAACAAATCCAACGTATATGAATAAATGTAAAATGGCTGGTATAATCTTTTTAAACATTTTTTTTTGACCTAGAGCAAGTAGCAAAACGTTTTTCATTTTTTCATTTTTATCATTTAATGATGTATACTCTTTTTTGCCTAATAAAATATTTCTTTTAATAGTTCTGCATCTTCTGTAAATTAAAAATCCAAAAAACAAAAAAACTATTATAAATACGGCTTGTTCTAAATATTCAATCATAACATAATATACAATTTTAAAATTAAATTATTTTGCCCATATTTTATATTTCTATAGTTTTGCATGACTTTATTTGGTGCTGTAGCTCAGGTGGTAGAGCATCGGACTGAAAATCCGTGAGTCGGTGGTTCGAGTCCGCCCAGCACCACATTTCTACCCAATTAAGATCAATTAAATTTATATCTTTTAAATGCTTCCATTGCTTGATATTGAGCAAACCCCAATCTTTTATATAACCCTGCGGTATGAGCATTCCTTTCTTCAGCTCTTTGCCAAAACTCTCTCATATCGCTTCCAGGAAAAACTGGGCTGTCTTTTTGAGTTTGGTGTTTAAAAATTGATTTCCTTTTTTTTATTATCTGATCATCACTAAGTGGAACAGACATATCTATATCATATATTTTCCATTCTTTCCAGGCCCCTCTATATAACCAAACATAACAGTTTTTCATAAAATATTCTTTTTTTAAATTGTTAATGGATTGAAATATGGCATTTAAACACAACCTATGAGTTCCATGTGGGTCAGCTAAATCCCCTGCTGCAAAAATTTGATGAGGTTTTATTTTTTCTATGATCTTGGAAACAATAGAAATATCTTTATTGCTTAATTCACTTTTTTTTGGTTTTCCTGTTTTATAAAAAGGCATTTCTAAAAACGAAATATTATTTTTATTTACTCCTAGAAAAGTAGCAGCCTGAATAGCTTCGGCTTGTCTAATTGATGTTTTAAATTTTGATAAAACTGAGTTTTCTGACACATTTTTATGATGAATATCTTTTTTTATTACCGAAAAGATTTTATCTGAATCATTTATAAGGCTTTTTAAACTAAACGTTTTTTTAATATTCTTTAATGTTCTTTTAAAAATTTCAATTTGTTGTAAAATATCTTCATTAAACACAGCAATATTTCCAGATACTTGGTATGCTATATAAACTTCATGTCCTTGATTTACTAATCTTTCAATTGTTCCACCCATTGATATAACATCATCATCTGGATGTGGAGAAAAAATTAAAGTTCTTTTTTTTATAGGGCTGGATCTTTCAGGTCTTTTAGTTTCATCAGCGTTTGGTTTACCTCCCGGCCATCCAGTTATTGTATGCTGCAACATGTTAAATACTTTTATGTTTGAATTATAAGCATTGTTATATTTTTCAAAAATTTTTGACATTCCATTTTCCTGATAATCATTATCTGTTAAAAACAGTATAGGTTTTTTTAATTTTAAACTTAGCCATATTACTGCTTTTTTTATATTAAAATCATTCCATGATTTTATAGTATTTGATGTTTGCCTTTCTGGGTTAAGTGTAGTTATGTCAACATAAAACCATGGGCAGCTTACTCTATTTAGATTAGACGAAGAATCTATATCTAAAATAAATTTTGTGTTTGAATGATGTTGTAAATAGGAGGCTGGCATTATTTCTGATGGAGGTTCTTCTACTGATTTTTTGATAACAGACCTTTTGCCTTCTCCCCATGCTAACAAAATAATTTTCTTAGCATTAAGGATAGTTTGAACTCCCATGGTTATAGCTTTTGATGGCACATTTTCAATTCCTTGAAATTCTTCAGATGCATCAAGTTTTGTTAAAAAATCTATATTTGTTAGTCTAGTTATTGAAGTTTTTAAAGCTCCAGGTTCGTTAAATCCAATATGACCTGTTCTTCCTATTCCTAATAATTGTAAATCTAAACCCCCATAATCATTTATTTTTTTTTCAAAACCCATGCAATACTCTTGTATTTTTTTATTTTTTAGGTCTCCTTTTGGTATGTATATATTTTGTTTTTTAATGTCAATATGGTTGAATAAATTTTCATGCATAAAAAAATGATAGCTATGTTTAGATTTTGGATTCATTGGGGTGTATTCGTCCAAATTAAATGTTATAACATTTTTAAAACTAAGCCCCTCATTTATGTGCATTCGAATTAATTCTTTGTATACAGAAATGGGTGATGATCCAGTAGCTAAGCCTAGAATACAATTTTTTCCTATAGTTTGTTTATTTAATATTAGATCTGCAATTTCCTTTGCTGCAACCTTTGATCCAATGTCTGAGTTTTTATATATTTCTATGTTGATTCTCTCTTGAAATATACTTTTTTCATAACTTGATATACTTGTGTTTTCTTCTTTAATTCCTTTTTTAATTTGATTATAAGAATTATTTGGATCCCAATTATTTTGTAATTGAAATAAAAGAGAATCTTTTAATTTATTTAGTTCGTCTAAAACTAAAGTTTTGTTTTTAAGTTTGTTAGGGTAAATATTTTTCCCTATAGATTTTCCATTATATATTCTTATTCTTTTGCCATTAAAGTAAAAAAAACAAAACGATCTATTTTTATTATAGTAAATTTTAGGGACTGTATACTGTCTCATGAGACAATAATAATAATAATATATCTTATATTTTTATTTTTTTTGAAATAAAATGTCTCATGAGAAATTTTTCAATAACCTTACTTCAGAATCTTTTAAAAACCTCCACATTCCTCTCTTCAGATTTTGTTTTGTAATCGGACCTATCATCACCCTATCCAGTTTTTTTACATTATAATTAAAATTTTCAAATATTCTTCTTACTATTCTATTTTTCCCAACATGAATTTCAAGTCCAATATTTATTTTTTCTTTATCAAGAATAGCAATTTTATCAACTTTAACTTTATCCTCTTCTAATTGAAATCCATTTTGTATTGTCTTAACATCATTTAATTTAATGGGTTTATCAATTGTTACATGATAAATTTTTTTAATTTTAAAACTAGGGTGAGTTAATTTTTTAGACAGATCACCATCATTAGTGAAAATAAGTAGTCCGGTTGTATTTCTATCAAGTCTTCCAACAGGGTATAATCTGTTTTTTGTTGCTCCTTTTATTAAATTTTTAACAGTTTTTCTATTTTTTGGATCATTTAAGGTTGTTATAAAATTTTTTGGTTTATTTAATAATAGATATTCTTTTTTTTCCTCATAAATAATTTTTCCATCAATTTTTACTATGTCTTGATTTGATATTTTAAGACCAAGTTTTTCAACCTTTTTATTGTTTAAGTAGACTTTACCTTTTAGTATTAATTCATCAGCTTGTCTTCGTGAGCAAATTCCTGAATTAGAAATAAATTTATTGATACGAATTACTCTATTATTATTTTGACTCATCACCGATCATATTTTCTTCTTCAGAAAAATCTTGAATGGTTGGTAATTGATTTAAGTTGTTTATGCCAAAATAATCCATAAAATTCATACTGGTAATATATATCAGGGGTCTCCCTAATTTATCTGATTTTCCTTTTATCTCAATTAAGTTTTTTTCTAATAATTTATTTATTGTATAGTCACAGCTAACACCTCTTATTTGTTCTATCTCTGATTTTATAATGGGTTGTTTATAAGCTATTATTGCAAGAGTTTCTAATGAAGCAATAGATAATCTTTTATCTGAGTGTTGCTTTAAAAGTAGTTTAGTAATATTAGAATATTTTGATTTAGTTAAAAATTGATAACCATTAGCTAATTTTATAATTTCAAATGAAAATTTTTCATTATCATACTTTTTAATTAATGTTTCTAAAAGCTCTTTAATGTTAGTCTCTGAAATCTTTTTTTTTTCTTCTTCTTCAATACAATTTTTAATTTCTTGTATTGATAACGGTTTTGGTGAGCAAAAAATTATAGATTCTAACTTTAAAATTAATTCATTCAATTTATTGTCTATTTAATTTTGACTCAATGGACTGAGTGGCATGTGGAACCGCTTTTAATCTTGCTTTACTGATAAGTTTTCCGGAATCTTTACATATTCCATAGCTTCCATTTTTAATTCTTATTAAAGCCTTTTGTAAATTATTAATAAATGTTTGTTGTCTAGCGGCTAATTGACTTAAATTTTCTTTTTCTAAAGTATCTGCTCCATCTTCTAACGTTTTTAGAGCACCTTGAGTTGAATCAGTTCCAGAAAGGTTTTTTCTTAGTAAAGATTCTTTAATATAATTTAACTCATTAGTAGCTACATCTATTTTCTTTAAGATTATTTTCTCAAATTCAACTAACTCTTTTTTTGTATACCTAACTTTTTTTTTCATAATAAATAATTTAAATTTTTCTTTTTGTTTCTTTCATTTCAAAGCCTTCAATTAAGTCTCCTTTTTTTATATCATTAAAATCTTCTATCGATATTCCACACTCATATCCTTTTTTAACTTCAGTGGCATCATCTTTGAACCTTTTAAGTTGTTTTATTTTTCCTGTAAAAACAACAACACCATCTCTAATTAATCGTACTTCGTTTTTTCTAAATATTTTACCATCGGTTACATAACATCCAGCTATAGTTCCTATTTTTGATATTTTATAAGTTTCTCTAACTTCTGCTGATCCTGTAATATTTTCTTCAATTGTTGGGGCTAATAATCCTTCTAAAGCTTTTTTGATTTCTTCAATGGCCTCATATATAATTGAATATAATCTTATTTCCACACCTTCTTTTTCAGCTAATTTTCTAGCATTGATAGATGGTCTAACTTGAAATCCAACTATTATACCATCAGCGGCCGAAGCTAATAAGACATCTGATTCATTTATTTCCCCAACACCTCTATGTATTATTTTTATACTTAATTCTTCATTGGATAATTTTTCCATTGAATCAGATAAAGCCTCAATTGATCCATCAACATCCCCTTTAATTACAACATTAAGTTGTTTGAAACTTCCAACAGAAATTCTTCTTCCGATTTCATCAAGAGTAATATGTTTTTTTGTTTTAATATTCTGTTCTCTAATTAATTTTTCTCTTTTAATAGCAATTTCTCTTGCTTCTTTTTCAGTCTTTACAACATTAAATTTTTCTCCTGCTTGTGGCGCCCCATTTAATCCAAGCATCAATATTGGAGTTGATGGAGGAACTTCAGATTTTACTGTGTTTTTATAGTCGAATAAAGCTTTTACTTTTCCATAATATGGACCTGATAGAATAATATCTCCTTTTTTTAATGTACCAGTTTGAACCATCAATGTTGTTAAATATCCCCTTCCTTTGTCTAGTGAGGATTCAACAATAGTGCCTGAAGCTAATTTTTGTGGATTAGTTTTTAATTCTTTCATTTCTGCTTCAATTACTATTTTTTCAAGTAGTTCATTTATTCCTTTTCCTGTTTTTGCAGAAACTTCTTGACATTGAAATTTACCACCCCAATCTTCTACAAGAATATCTTCCTTAGATAATTCTTCTTTTATTTTGTCAGGATTCGAATTTTGAGTATCAATTTTATTTATTGCTATTACTATAGGAACTTCTGCAGCTTTAGCATGATTTATCGCTTCTTTTGTTTGAGGCATTACAGCAGAATCTGCTGCAATAACAATTATAACTATATCAGTTAATTTTGCTCCTCTAGCTCTCATGGCAGCAAATGCTTCATGACCAGGCGTATCTAGGAACGCAATCCGTTTATTTGTTGAGGTTTCTACATCATATGCACCGATATGCTGAGTTATTCCTCCAGACTCTTTTTCAGTTTCATTAGTCTTTCTAATATAATCTAATAATGATGTTTTTCCATGATCTACATGACCCATTATTGTTACTATTGGAGCTCTTTCAACCAAATCTTTTTCATTATCTTGCTCAGATTCTTCTATGTCAAACTTTTCAGATTCTGAGGATACAATTTCAATTTTAAATCCAAATTCTTCTGCTATTAAACTGATAGTTTCTTCATCTAGTCTTTGATTTATGGAGACAACAATTCCTATTTCCATATATTTTGCAATTACATCATTTACACTAACTTCCATTAGTTTTGCAAGATCATTTGCTGATATATATTCAGTAACTTTTAGTGTTTTTGATTTTTTTTCTTTACTTAACTCTTCTTCTTCTTTAGCTTCTGCACGTTGTGATCTTTTTTCTTTTCTATATTTTGATCTTTTTGTATCCCCATCCTTACTACTACTTAATCTTGCTAAAGTTTTTTTAATTTCTTCCTTAATTTCTTTATTTTTTTGTTCTTTATCATCGTTTTCTTTTTTTATTTTTTTATTTTCATTCTTTGGTTTTTCTTCAGAAAATATTCTTTTTCTTGGTCTTCTTTTCTTTTTTGATTGATCAGATGAAGCAACTTTTTTTGTATTGTCTTTCTTGTTTTTATCTGGTTCTAAATCTATTTTATCAATAATTTTAATTGTACTAATATCCTCTTCTTCTTGTTTTTCTTCTTCTTCTTTACTATTTCTTTGAGAATCAACAGGATCAGTTTTAGTAGCGTCCTCTTCTGAAATTCCAATTTTTACATCTGAAGCAGCCTTTTTTTCTACAGCAGAATTTTCAAATTCATTTTCTAATAATTCATATAATTCAACATTTATTTTTGCATTGGGATTAGAATCAATATCAAACCCTTTGTTTTGTAAAAAACTAATTATAGTATCTCTTCCAATATTCAATTTTCTTGATACTTGACCTAATCGCATAGTTGATTTATCTGTCATTATTATTCAAATTCTTTTTCTAATGTTTTTCTAACTGCATCAATAGTTTCTTCTTCTAAATCAGAACGTTTTATTAAATCAGATTTTTCCAAATTTAAAACTGCTTTCGCGGTATCTAACCCAATTCTTTTAAGTTCGTCTATAACCCAACCATCTATTTCATCTGCAAATTCATCTAAGTCAACATCTTCTTCTTCTTGTTGATTATCTAATTCTCTAAAAACATCAATTTCATATTCGAGAAGTTTGCTGGCCAATTTAATATTTTGACCACCTTTTCCAATCGCAAGAGAAACTTGATCAGGTTTCAGATAAACAGATATTCGTGCATTTTCTTTATCAATTTGAACAGAAGAAATTTTTGCAGGACTTAAGGCTCTATTTATATACAATTCCAAATTATCGGTATTGTTAATCACATCAATATTTTCATTTTGTAATTCTCTAACTATTGAATGTATTCTCGACCCGTTCATTCCTACACAAGCACCTACAGGATCAATTCTATCATCATATGATTCAACACAAACTTTGGCTCTCTCCCCGGGTTCTCTAACAACTTTTTTGATTGTGATTAGGCCATCAAATATTTCAGGAACTTCATTTTCAAAAAGCTTTTCTAAAAACTTTGGACTTGTTCTTGAAATTGTTATTCTTGGATTACCTCTTATCATTTCTACTGACGAAACTATTCCCCTAATATTTTCTCCTTTTCTGTATCTGTCTTTTGAAATTTGTTCTGATTTTGGTAAGGAAAGTTCGTTACCTTCAGAATCAACTAATAATACTTCTCTACTAAGAATTTGATAAATTTCTCCATTAATTATTTCACCAACTAAATCTTCATATTTTTTTATTACTACCTCTTTTTCTAGATCATTTATCTTTTGATTTAAGGTTTGTTTTGCAAGAATTACAGCTCTTCTGCCAAAATCTTCAATTGTAATTTCTTCAGCTACTTCTTCTCCTATTTCAAAATCATTTTCAATTTTTTTGGCTTCTGTTAATGATATTTTATCATTATCCCATATATCTTCAGAGTTATCATCTACAATATCTCTAAATCTCCATATAGCTAGATCTCCTTTGTCAGCATTAATTACGATATCAAAATTTTCATCATGACCAAATTTTTTCTTAATCATAGCTTTAAAAACATCTTGTAAAATCTTTATCATTGTTGGCCTATCTACATTTTTTTGCCTTGCAAATTCAGTAAAAGACTTAATTAAAACACTTGCATCCATAATTTTTATTTAAAAAAAATGGGGACAAAAGTCCCCGCTTCCAATTAATTTATTTATGCAAATTTAACTTTTTTTAATTTTAATCAAATTATTGAAATATAAATTATTTAATTTGACAAATAATGGAGGATAATTTTAAGCTATATAATTCTTTAAGTAAGAAAAAAGAGAGGTTTAAATCAATAACCCCTGGTGTAGTAAAGATGTATGTTTGTGGCCCAACAGTATATGATTTATTGCATGTTGGTAATTTTAGAGGTTTGATTTTTTTTAATGTATTAAGAAATTGGCTTGAACATTTAGGTTATTCTGTTAATTACGTTTATAACTACACAGACATTGATGATAAAATAATAAAAAAATCAAGAGATGAAAGCAAGTTGCCTTCAGAGATATCAGATAAATTTATAAAAGAATTCGAAAGGGATTTCAAATTATTAAAAATCTCAAAAGCTTCTCAAAACCCTAAATGTACTGATTATATAGATGATATAATTTCTTTTATTTCTGATCTTATTAAAAAAGAATTTGCTTATGTGAAAAATAAAAATGTTTTTTTTTCATGTAAAAAGTTTTCAGCTTATGGGAGACTAAGCGGAAAAAATATTGAAGATTTGATTAGCGGACATAGAATTACTATCAATAAAGACAAAAAAAATCCAATTGATTTTGTTCTTTGGAAACCATCTAATAATAATGAACCAGGATGGGATTCACCATGGGGTAGAGGAAGACCCGGTTGGCATATTGAATGCTCAGCTATGGCTAATACTCTTTTAGGAGAACAAATTGATATTCATGGCGGAGGAATGGATTTGATTTTTCCACATCACGAAAATGAAATTGCTCAATCAGAAAGCAGATCAGGAAAAAATTTTGCTAAATATTGGGTACATAATAATTTTATAAAATTTGATGATCAAAAGATGTCAAAATCTTTGGGAAATATTATTAAAGCTAGAAGTTTTATGAATGATTACAATCCTGAGATATTAAAATATCTAATTCTTTCTGTTCATTATAGGTCTTCACTTAATTTTTCTTATAAACAAATTCAACAATCGATTATTAGTCTTATAAAAATTTATACAGCCATAGAAGAAGCTTATAACAATGTGAAAGAAAAACATAATGTTTCCAATTTTTCTTGTTTTGAAAAAGATCTTAATATAGTATATACATCTTTTAATAATGATATTAATACTCCAATTATTTTTGCTCAAGTATTTAATGTTGTTAGAAAATTTAATAACTATTTCAAAAAAGAAAAAAATGAAAAAATTGCTAGAGAGCTTTTGTCTTTTTTTAATAGAACAGGAAGTTTACTAGGTCTATTTTCTGAGGAACCAAAAAAATTCTTATTAGATTTAAATTTAATTCTTTTAAAAGAAAAGGATATTTCTTTGGAGCAAATAGAAAAAGAAATCAAAAAAAGAGATATAGCAAGAAAAGAAAAAAATTACAAAGATTCTGATTTAATTAGAGATAACTTATTAAAGTTGGGAATTGAATTGAAGGATACTATCAATGGCACCAAATGGTCAGTTAATATATAGACTAAATATCAAAAAGCTTTATTTAAGTATAAATAATAAATAATCAATTTTCTTCTGCAACGACTTCTTTTACTTCTGGAATAAACCTTTTGAGTAAATTTTCAATCCCTGACTTTAAAGTAAGAGTAGATGATGGACAGCCACTACATGCTCCTTTTAATGAAACTATGACCTTACCATTATCAAATGATTCAAAATCAATAGCACCACCGTCTTGCTCAACGGCAGGTTTTATATATTCTTCTAATATATTTTTTATTTTTTCATCTATATTATTTGAATTTGAATTTGTTTTTTTTGATGATTTGTTATTAGGTATTGAAATGATTTCATTTTCTTCTTCAATATATTTTTTTAAGAAATCTCTAAGATCTAATTTGATTTCTTCCCAAGAGACATTTTCTTTTTTGGTTATTGTAATAAAATTGCTCATAATAAAAACTCTTTTGATGTAGTTAAAATCAAATAATTTTTTTGCAAGGGGTGAGTCTTTTGTGCTTTCAATATCTGGATAGTCTTTAACTATTCCTTCATTAACCAACATAATATTAGTTACAAATTTTAAAGAATTTGGATTGGGGTTTGATTCAATATATATATTTAAATTATTCATTATGTTTTAAATTTTATTTTTTCTCCTTCACTAAATGCAACTAAACTAGCTACAGTTGCATCTCCAGTAACATTAACCATAGTTCTACACATATCTAACGGCCTGTCAATAGCAATAATTAAAGCTAGTCCTTGAGGGTCAATTCCAATTGCACCTAGAACAATAACCAACATAATTAAACCTGCCCCAGGAACTGCTGCAGCTCCAATAGATGATAAAGTTGCTGTGATTACTATTACTACTTGGTCAGTTAGTGTTAAATCTTGACCAAAAGCTTGTGCAATAAATACAGCTGAAATTGCTTGATGAATACTTGTGCCATCCATATTAATTGTTGCTCCTAAAGGACAAACAAAACTAGTTACTTCTTCAGAAACATTAAGGTTTTTTTCTACCCTTTTCATTGTTAAAGGTAGAGTTGCTGCACTGGAACTAGTTGAGAAGGCTAACATTTGAGCAGGAAAAATTGCTTTTAAAAAATTTAAAAAAGTAATGCCAGTAAATGAATATATTATTATTGGATAAAAAACAAATATCATGAATGCTAATCCAATAAGAACAGTAATGGCATAATACAATAATGGTTTCAAAGTTGTTATTATGTTATTTGGATCATCACCAGCAAGATCAACAATTAATCCTGCTAGAAGTGCAAAAACTCCTATAGGAGCATATTCCATAATAATTTCAACTATTTTAATTATTATTTCATTAAAACCATCGAAAGCTTTTTTAACAGGGGCTGATTTTTGTGGTGATGATAATACAAGCCCAATACCAAATAAAACTGCAAAAAATATTACTTGTAGCATATTTCTATTATTACTAGCAGAATAAAAGAAATTATCTGGAACTATATCAACCATCATTTGTAATGGCCCTGAATCTTTAACATTTTCAGCACTAGTTATTTTCATATTAGCATCTGAGGCATACTTTTCCTTAAGTTCAGCAGTTTTTTCATCGGGAAAGTATTCTCCTGGCTGAAGTGTATTTGCAAGAAAAAGTGCAATAATGATTGCAGAGATAGTTGTCACTATATATATGCCAAAAGTTTTCCCTCCAATTCTTGATAGTTTAGAAGTATCTCTAAGATTTGATATTCCAGAAATTAAAGAAACTAATATTAAAGGGACAGCAACAAGCTTCAACATTTTAACAAATATTGTACCAAATGGCATAATCCAATCAGAAACAAAATCATTTAGGCCAAGAAAAACAGAAATGACTCCAAAAATTAAACCTAAAATTAAACCTAAAATTATTTTTGAATGTAAAGCCATTATTTAATTGTTTTACTTTGTAAATATAAATCTACTAATACATTTGCTGCCATTGCTTCAACTATTGGTACCGCCCTTGGAACAACACAAGGATCATGTCTTCCTTTACCTTTCACTATCACTTTTTTATTATTTTCATCTATGCTATTTTGATTTTTCATTATTGTGGAGACAGGTTTAAATGCAACGTTGAAATATATATCTTGTCCATTACTAATTCCACCTTGAATTCCGCCAGAATAATTTGATTTTGTGGATATATTTCCTTTTTTTATTTGAAATTCATCATTATGTTCTGACCCATTCATTTCTACTCCATTAAAGCCACTTCCATATTCAAAACCCTTAACAGCATTAATTGATAACATAGCTTTTCCTAATTCCGCATGCAATTTTCCAAAAATTGGCTCACCAATTCCTATAGGACAACCAGTTATTATACATGTAATGATTCCACCAATAGTATCTTTCTTTTTTCTAGTATTTTCAATTGTTTTAATGAATTTTTTAGCAAATTGAGGGTCGGGACACCTAACAATATTTGATTCTATTTTTTTAAAGTCTAAATCTTTATAATTTTTATTTAGTTTTATTTTTCCAACTTTTGAAACAAAAGCATTGATTTTAATATTTAACTTTTCTAGCAATTTTTTTGAAATAGAACCAGCAGCAACCCAATTGGCAGTTTCTCTTGCAGAACTTCTTCCTCCACCTCTGAAATCTCTATTTACATATTTTTTATCATAGGTGAAATCAGCATGTGACGGCCTATATGAATTTGAGATATGATTATAATCACTACTTTTATGATCTTTATTTTTAATTAATAAACTTATTGGTGATCCTGTTGACTTACCATTAAAAATGCCAGATAAAATTTCTACAGAATCCGATTCTTTTCTTTGAGTAGTAATTTTTGATTGACCAGGTTTTCTTCTATCAAGTTCATTTTGAATATATTCTTTATCAATTTTTATTCCAGGAGGACAACCATCTATAATAACACCAATTGCAGATCCATGAGATTCTCCATATGTTGAAATTCTATAAATTTTACCAAATGAATTATTCATTATTATATTTCTTAATAATTAAAATTATTACAATCACTAATAAACTTATAACTGTAAAATTAAGAAATAATTGATAACGGTTATTTTTTTTTGATTTTAAAATGTTTTCTTCTTCAAATATTTTATTTCTATAATAATTATCATATTCATTTGACTCTATTTCCTTATTCTTTGTGCTTAAACCAGAAACATTTAATTTTAATTGAGACTTTAATGTATCGTATTTTTGTTCATATGGATCAAAAAAAATCCAATTTATATCTGCAAAATCATATTTTCCTGGCTCTTTTGGAATAACATGATATTTAAATTTTTTGGAGCCATAAATTTTTTTATTGTTTCTATTTATCTTTTGTAAGATATTAGGTGGATAGAAATCAAAATTTTCAATATTTATTTTTGGTTCTCTTATTGCATTTATATTTCCATTTCCAATAATTTCAAAATTATAATCAAAACTTTTTTCAGTTGACAAATTAACAGAATCAACAGTTTCATTTAGTTTAAATTTCCCAACTACAACGTTTTCTTTTAATGGATGGTCAGGCAAATCAATAACACTAACTGAAATTGGTTTTGAAATAAATTTTTTTATCTTTTCTTTTTTATTTTGACCAAAAAAAGTGGGGTTTTTTGCAATTTGATATTGAATTAAATCCAATTCTAATTTTGGAAAACTAATTTTTCCTTTATTAAATGGAAAATATGTTGCTTCAAATATTTTATATTCATTGTATCTTTTATTGTTAATACTTACTGTAACACTATTTATGTTTTCTATATTAAAATTTTCTTCCCAACAACTTTCAGGCTTAATTTTTTTGATTATATCTGTTAATTGTTTTCCTAAATCAAAAAACCTCATGTCAGCTCTATTATTTTCACTTACAAATAATGATAATGATGTATTAAAACCTTCACCTACATAAACTTCTTTTTTATTTATATTTAAACTTAAAAAAGCATCAGCTTCTACATCAATAAATTCAATATTTCTATTTCTATTAAAAAAATTATCAAATGGATCAAAAAAATTATCAAATGGATCATAGTTTTGATTAGTACTTTTGTCTACTACTTCTATATTTTTTTCTTGGGATTTCAAAGTTTGATTATTTATTTGCATAGAAAATGATGGTATTGTAATATTTCCAATTTTATTTGGGTTATAATTTTGTATTATACTTTGAGATGAGGTCATTTTCCCATTAATATAATTATTTGAGCTAGATGAAGACCTTCCTCCTTTGGTAAACCCAGCTATGTCTGGAAAATTACTATAATTTTTTAAAATTTCATTTTCAATGATTATTGTTATACTTAATGATTCATTAATTCCAATTCTATTTGGTCCTATTTCAATTTTTGCCTTTTGACTTATTCCTTTATAATTAATTAATGAAAAAAGTATCAATATTATCTTTCCTACTTTATAAATCATAACTTTTAAAATATACACCAAAATTAAATTCATTAAATAATTAAAATAATTTTAATTATTTAATTTTTGTTAATTATTTAATTTTTAGATTTAATCTAAATATGCTTTTATATTTCTTTTTAGCCCTCTATACTTAGTTCTCTTTACAGCGGATCCTTTGAAAATAATATTAAAAGTTTCTTCTGTTAATTCAATCCAATCTTTTTTTCTATATTTTTTAATTTCTTGATTTGGTAAAAAGTTTTCTTCATTATGAGGTTTAGAAAACCTATTCCAAGGACAGACATCCTGACATATATCACATCCGAAAATATACCCATTCATATTTTTTTGTAATTCTTTTGGTATATTTTTTTTGTTTTCTATCGTCAAATAAGAAATACATTTTTTGGCATTTATTACTTGAGATTTTGTTATTGCCTCAGTGGGACAAGCATCAATGCATCTTGTGCATTTTCCACACATATCTAAAACAGGAGAATCATATTCTAACTCTAAATCACATATAATCTCAGCAATAAAAAAATAACTACCCATTTTTTTATTTATAAGCAGTGAATTTTTTCCTATCCAACCTAAACCTGATAATTTTGCCCAAGCTCTTTCATGTACAGGTGCTGAATCTACAAAAACTCTTCCTTCTACATTTCCGATATTTTCTTTTATATAAAAAAACAATTCCCTAAGTTTTGTTTTTATTATTTTATGATAATCTTTTCCGTAAGCATATTTTGATATTATGAAATTATTTTTCTCTACTAATTTTTTTGGTGGATAATAATTATACGTTAGTGAAATCACTGATTTTGAACCATGAACAAGTTTTCGAGGATCCAATCTTTTGTCAAAGTTTTTATTTAAGTAACCCATTGAACCCTGATACCCTTTATTTAGCCATTCTTCAAATTTATTTTCTTCTTCTTTTAAAAATCGAGCTTTAGATATCCCGCAATTGTTGAATCCTAAATCAACAGCTTTTTTTTTTATAATCTCAGTTTTTTTTTTTGTAGACATTTAATCAAAAAGCTGATTATTCTTTGGATGAGGGACATTCATATGCTTATATCCTAGTTCTGTAATTGCCCTTCCTCTATTTGTTCTTTTTATGAAACCTTCTTGAATAAGATATGGTTCGTATACTTCTTCAATTGTTCCAGCTTCTTCGCTACAAGCGGTTGCAATTGTTTTTATCCCTACAGGTCCACCATTAAATTTTTCAATTATTGTTTTAATTATTTTATTATCCATTTCATCTAATCCATTATGATCTACATTTAAAGCTGTGAGAGCAATTTGAGCAATTTCATTTGTAATTTTACCTTCACCTTTTATTTCTGCAAAATCCCTTACTCTTCTTAATAAATTATTTAGTATTCTTGGTGTACCTCTACTTCTTTTAGAAATTTCCGTCGAAGCATCTTTATCTATAGGAACATTTAATATTTTGGATGATCTTTCTATAATTTTTTTTAATACATGAGGTTTATAGTATTCTAATCTAGAATTTATTGAAAATCTTGACCTTAGAGGTGCTGATAATAGACCAGATCTGGTAGTAGCTCCAATTAATGTAAAAGGATTTAGTTGAATTTGAACAGTTTTTGCACTTGGCCCTGAATCAATCATTATATCTATCTTAAAATCTTCCATTGCTGAATAAAGGTATTCCTCTATAGAATGGTTTATTCTGTGAATTTCATCAATAAATAATACATCGCCAGTTTCTAAATTTGTTAATAGACCAGCAAGATCACCGGGTTTATCAATAATAGGGCCAGAAGTAACTTTTATGTTTGATTTTAATTCTTCAGCAATAATATATGATAATGTAGTTTTTCCTAACCCTGGCGGGCCATGAAGTAAAACGTGATCTAAAGCCTCTTTTCTTTTTTTTGCTGCTTCAATAAAAATTTTAAGATTTTCTACTATTTTATCTTGACCATAAAACTCATTTAGACTAGAAGGTCTAAGTGAATTTTCAAATTCTTTATCTTTTTTATTTAAATTATTATTTGGTTGAAGATATTCTTCTCGCATAGAGACTTTTTTACTAATTTATAAATTATTTGTATGCGTAACTTTATATTTTTTTCATTTTTTATTTTAACCATAATAATTCTATGGAATTATTCGGATGAAAAGGAGCATTTAATAAAAATTAGAGGTATAACCATGGGCAATATTTCTTACAATATTAAATATCTTGACAAAGAAAAAATAAATTATAAATCAAAGATAGATTCAATTTTAGTTGATTTTAATAATTCTCTTTCAACGTATATATCAGATTCTGAACTTTCTATTTTGAATAATGTAGATACATTATTTAATATAAGTAATGAATTATATACTATTTTAATAATTAGTGATCAAATATATAAATCCACTAAAGGAGCATTTGATCCCACAATTGGTAAACTAGTAAATTTGTGGGGATTTGGGCCTAATAAAATATTAGACAATCCTGATAGTTTAAAAGTTATTGAAACTCTTAGAGATGTTGGTTTTGATCAAGTTTATTTTGATGCTAAAATAGCAGTTAGAAATAACTTGAATATTTATTTAGATTTTAGCGCTATAGCAAAAGGGTATGCGGTAGATATATTAGCTGAGTTTTTAGATAAAAAAAATATTAAAAATTTTATGATAGAAATAGGGGGAGAAGTAAGGTGTGGAGGTTTTAATGAAAATAAAAATTGGACAATTGGAATAGAAGACCCTCTAAAAAAAAATAATTTACCATTTGCCTCAGTAAGTTTAATAGATAGGTCGTTAGCTACTTCAGGAAATTATCGAAATTTTTATACAAAAAAAAATATAAAAATTTCTCATACAATAGATCCGAGAACAGGTTTTTCTTCAAAATCTAATATATTAAGCGCATCTGTTTTTTATAAATCATGTACTGAAGCAGATGCTTATGCTACTGCTTTTATGGTTTTAGGAACAAAAAAATCAATTCAAATAATAGAAAAAAATAAAAATTTGGATGCTTTTTTAATTTATTATGATGATAACGGAAGAATTAAAAAATATGTATCAAAAGGCATTGAAAATCATATTAATTTTTTAAAAGAAAATTAAAACTCATTTAATTTAACTACCACACATTTCACAATCATCTTGATTATCGATTGAGCACTGTATTGCTTCTTGATTTTCTATTTTTTTCTCTTTTGAATTTTCTTTTTCTTCTTTTACAATTGTAAATTTAATTGCATCCGCTGCTGCTTTTGTTCTCAGATAGTAAAGCCCAGTTTTTAATCCTAATTTCCAGGCGTGGAAATGCATAGAAGTAAGTTTACCAAAATTTGCATCTTGCATGTGAATATTCATACTTTGACTCTGACAAATATATGCCCCTCTATCTGCAGCCATCTCTATTATACTTTTTTGAGATATTTCCCAAACAGTTCTATATAATAATTTAATATTTTCTGGAATTTCATTAATATTTTGAATAGAACCATTTTGTTCCATTATTTTATCTTTCATTTTGTCATTCCAAAGATCAAGTTCTATTAAATCATTAAGTAAATGTTTGTTAACAACAATGAATTCTCCAGATAAAACTCTTCTAGTATATAAATTAGAAGTATATGGTTCAAAGCATTCGTTATTACCTAAAATTTGTGAGGTAGATGCGGTTGGCATTGGGGCTAACAATAATGAATTTCTAACGCCATGCTTTTTAACTTTTTGTTTTAGTTTTGTCCAGTTCCATCTTCCTGAGTCAGGAGTAACACCCCACATATCAAATTGAAATATTGATTTTGATACAGGCGAACCTTTATAGGTTTCATAAGGACCTTCTTTCTTAGATAACTCCATCGAAGCTTCCATTGAAGCATAATAAATAGTTTCAAAAATATCTTTATTAAGTTGTTTTGCTTCATCAGAATCAAATGGATATCTCATAAGAATAAATGCATCAGCTAAACCTTGAACTCCAATACCAATTGGTCTATGCCTCATATTAGAATTCCTTGCCTCTTCTATTGGGTAATAGTTTACATCTATTACTTTATTTAAATTCTTTGTTATTACTTTAGTTATTTCATAAAGGTTTTGGAAATCATAAGTAGCATCTTTCTCAACAAATTTATTTAATGCAATAGACGCCAGATTGCAAACAGCAACTTCATCTGGAGAAGTATATTCAATAATTTCCGTACATAAATTCGAAGACTTTATTGTACCTAGATTTTTTTGGTTTGATTTATTGTTTGCATGATCTTTATACAGAATATAAGGATTACCTGTTTCTATTTGAGATTCAAGAATTTCAAACCATAAATCTTGTGCTTTTACAGTTTTTCTAGCTATTCCTTCTTTTTCGTACTTAGTATAAAGTTTTTCAAATTCTTCGCCATATTTTTCATGAAGATTTGGAGCTTCATCTGGGGAAAATAAAGACCAATTTTCATTATCTTCTACTCTTTTCATAAATAAGTCGGGAATCCACATAGCATAAAAAAGATCTCTTGCTCTTAATTCTTCTTTTCCATGATTCTTTTTTAATTGAAGAAATTCAAAAACATCACAGTGCCAAGGTTCAAGATAAATTGCAAAACTTCCTTTTCTTTTTCCTCCTCCTTGATCAACATATCTTGCTGTCATATCAAAGTTTCTCAACATTGGGATAATACCATTTGACACTCCATTAGTCCCTTTAATGTATGAGCCTGTTCCCCTTACATTATGTATACTTAATCCAATACCACCTGCTGATTGAGATATTTTTGCACATTGTTTTAATGTGTTATAAATTCCATCGATACTGTCTTCTTGCATGGTTAATAAAAAGCATGATGAAAGTTGTGGTTTAGGTGTTCCTGCATTGAACAAAGTTGGTGTAGCATGAGTAAACCATTTTTCGGATAACAAATTATATGTTTCAATAACAGAGTTGATATCATCATGATGAATGCCGACAGCTACTCTCATCAACATATGTTGAGGTCTTTCAACAACCTTACCATCTAGTTTTAATAAATATGATTTTTGTAGAGTTTTAAACCCAAAATAATCATAATTAAAATCTCTATCATATATAATTGATGAATCTAATATTGCAGCATTTTTATTGATAATCCTATATACATCTTTTGATATTAAAGAAGCATTTTCTTTAGTTTTAGGGTTTATGTATGTATATAATCTTTTAATTGTGTTTGAAAAAGATTTGCTTGTAGTTTTATGAAGATTAGAAATGGAAATTCTTGCTGCAAGAGTCGCATAATCTGGATGCTTTGTTGTAAGAGTTGCTGCTGTTTCCGCTGCTAGTTCATCAAGTTCTTGTGTTGAAACACCATCGTACAAACCATCAATAACTTTTTTAGCTATTTCAATAGTTTTTACATATTTGGTATTAAGCCCATAGCTTAGTTTTTCAATTCTTGCAGTAATTTTATCAAATTTTACTGATTCTTTTCTACCATCTCTTTTTATTACAAGCATATTATTTATTAAATTAAAAATCCTCGTCTAATGAAAATTTTGGTTTATCATTTTCTTCATCTTTTTTAAGAACTCCAGCCTTTTGGTATTCAGCAACCCTCTTTTCAAAAAAGTTAGTTTTTCCTTGAAGAGAAATCATATCCATAAAATCAAAAGGATTTTTCGAATTATAAACTCTTGAACATTCAAGTTCTACCAATAATCTATCCGCAACAAATTCAATATATTGACACATCAGATCAGAATTCATTCCTATTAGTTTAACAGGGAGTGCATCAGTTACAAATTCTTTTTCCATTTCTACTGCATCTTTGATTATTTCAACTACAGTTTCTTTCGGAAGGTTGTTTACAACATGTTTTGTATATAAATGACAAGCAAAATCACAATGTAACCCTTCATCTCTAGAAATTAACTCATTTGAAAAAGTTAATCCTGGCATTAACCCTCTTTTCTTTAGCCAGAATATAGAACAAAAACTTCCTGAAAAGAAAATCCCTTCAACTGCAGCAAACGCAATTAATCTTTCTGCAAATGAACCATTATCAATCCATCTTAATGCCCAGTCAGCTTTTTTCTTAACACAATCAAGAGTTTCAATTGCATGTAGTAACTCATCTTTTTCTTTTGGATCATCTACATAAGTATCTATTAATAAAGAGTAGGTTTCAGAATGAATATTTTCAATTGCGATTTGAAAACCATAGAAAAATTTTGCTTCGGTATATTGAACTTCAGCAACAAAATGTTCTGCAAGATTTTCATTTACAATTCCATCACTTGCCGCAAAAAATGCAAGTACATGTTTAATAAAATGCTTTTCTCCATCATTCAGTCCTTCCCAATCTTTGAGATCTTGACCCAAATCAATTTCTTCAGCTGTCCAAAAACTAGCTTCCGCTTTTTTATAAAATTGCCATATATCATCATGTTCTATTGGAAATAAAACAAATCTGTCTTTATTTTCTGAAAGTATAGGTTCTTTTTGGTTACTCATATCTTAACAATAAAATATTAACACAAAATCTATAAAAAAATAAATTTTGCAAAAAAACATGACTAATCTTAATTTAGTCAAGGTGGTTTATATCATGTAGTGTTTGGAAGCGACATAGACTAAAACTCATCATAAAAACTCATCTTAATCAAGGCTTTACAATATTGAAAAAAAAGATTAAAAAATCCAAACAAATTAATAAGCTTTTCTAAATTTTTTCTAATTTTTTTTATTCTTGCCATACAAATTTGAATAATTGCTTTATTATTTTAAATTTGCAAGCTGTTTAAGTAATTATAATTTTTTTATCATGTATGCAATAGTAGAAATTTCAGGAAAGCAATATAAGGTTGAAAAAGATAAGTTTATTTATACCGATAGATTAGATGAAAAAGTTGGTAAAAATATAAGTTTTACTGATGTTTTATTTATTGAAAATAAAGGAAAAATAAGTTTGGGTAAACCTTTGATATCGGGCTCTAAGGTTACTGGTGAGATTCTAGAACATATCAAGGATGATAAAAAGATAGTTTTTAAGAAGAAGAGAAGAAAAGGATATGCTACAAAGAATGGTCATAGACAGCCATTATCAAAAATTCTAATTAAATCTATAAAATAAAATGGCACATAAAAAAGGGGCTGGTAGTTCTAAAAACGGTAGAGAATCGGAAAGTAAAAGACTTGGAATAAAAATATTTGGTGGACAAAAAATTATAGCAGGCAATATCATAGTAAGACAAAGAGGAACAGTTCATCATCCTGGCACAAATGTTGGCATGGGAAAAGATCATACTCTTTTTGCATTGAAGAATGGTGTTGTTAATTTTAAAAGAGGAAGGAAAAGCAGATCATATGTTTCTGTATTAGATAAGATCCCTGCTAGCACAAATAATTAATTATATTTTTCTTTCAAATAAAAGATTTAAATAGTTTTTTAATTCTTCTTTATCTAATTTTTTTATTTTAAGACTTTCTAGTTTTTTATAAGCAAGATCAAAAAATAATTTAATTTTTTTCTCTGTTATCTTTTTTAAATTTAGCTTATTAAATATTTCAGTTATTTTTTTTATTTTTTCTTTTGATGATTTACTATTCTTTTTCCAGTAGTTTAAATTTTCTCTATCATCTTTTGTGCTTAATTCATATGCCTTAACTGATAGAAAAGTGTTTTTATTTTCTAAAATATCACCTCCAATTTTTTTCCCAAAATTTTTATTTCCGTATACATCCAAAAGATCATCACTCAACTGAAATCCTATTCCAAAAAGCTCACCTATTTTATAAAGGGTATTTAGCTCATTAGTATTCATTTTTGCTAAATTACCTCCTAGCTCAAGGCTTAAGCCAATCAATGTGGCTGTTTTAAGTCTTATCATTTCTATATACTGTTTTTCATTTATATGATTTTGCGTTTGATAATTCATATCAAGTTGTTGTCCTTCACAAACTTTAATTGAAATTTCATTAAATCTAGCAATGGTTTTTGAGACCATATTTTTTGGAAGTTCTGATAACATATTGTAAGCTAAAATCATTAGTAGATCACCAGACAAAATCCCTATATTTTTGTTCCACTTTTCATGAATGGTTTTTTTTCCTCTTCTAATAGGGGCTTTGTCCATTATATCATCGTGTATTAAAGTAAAATTATGGAACAACTCCAAAGACAAACAGGGTTTAATAATTTTTTTCCAACTTCTATGAATCAATTTGTAAGCTAAAATTGCTAAAATTGGTCTCACTCTTTTGCTTTTCATTTTAAGAACATACCTTATAGGATCATAAAGTTCCTTGGGCGTGTTATTTAATTTGATCTTAGATATTTCTTTATCAATTTCTCTATGATATTTTTCAAATTGCATTTTTATAAAAGTTCTAAATCTATTGTTCTTTTTTCTATATTAGTTTCTATAACCCTAACTTTAACTTGTTGTCCCATTGTAAATTTTATTTTTGATTTTTTTCCAATAATCTGCATATTCATATTATCAAAATCAAAAAAATCATTTTTTATAGAACTTAATTTAATTAAACCTTCACATTGTGTTTTAATTAATTCAACAAAAATACCCCACTCATTTATTCCTGATATTATACCATCAAAATCTTTGTCAATAAAATTACTCATATACTCAACTTGCTTAAACTTGATAGATTCTCTTTCTGCTTTTGTTGCTAAAATTTCCATATTTGTTGAATGTTTACAAAGAATTTGATAATAGGAATTTTCTTCTGAAAATTTATTATTTAAATAATTATTTAAAAGTCTGTGAACCATAACATCAGGATACCTTCTTATTGGAGATGTGAAATGAGTATAATTATTAAATGAAAGTCCAAAATGCTTTTCTCTGTTTATTGAATATTTTGCTTTTGACATTGATCTTATAGCAAACTTTTCAATGGAATTTTCTTCTGGCTTATCTTTAATTTTTCTCATCAAATCATTCAAAGATTTAGATAATATTTTTTCTTCAGTATTAATTTTATATCCAAATTGTGCTATATAATTTTTAAGCTCCTCAAGCTTATCTGTTTTTGGTTCTTCGTGTATTCTATAAATAAATGGATTTTTTTTGTTTTTTATTTTTTGAACTTTTTCTGCTACAATTTTGTTTGCAAGCAACATATATTCCTCTATCATTTTATGAGAGTCTTGTCTTATTTTCTCATAAATATTAATTGGTTTTTTATTCTCATCAAGAATGAATTTAACTTCTTTTGTTTTGAAATTGAAAGAGCCATTTTTGAATCTTTTCTTTCTAATTTTTTTTGCAATTGAGTTTAATATTTTTAATCCTTTTGAAAACTTACCTTCTCCTTCATCTATACATTTTTGAGCCTCTTCATAAGTAAATCTTTTTTCAGAATGAATAATTGTTTTACCTATCCAAATATTTTTTATTTCAGCTTCAATATTTATATCAAACATCACAGAAAAAGTTAACCTGTCTGAATTTGGTCTTAGTGAACATAAGTAATTTGATAATTTTTCTGGAAGCATTGGTATTGTCCTATCAACTAAATATACTGAGGTTGCTCTTTTTTCTGCTTCTTTATTGATTGAACTATTTTTATCAAAAAAATGACTTACGTCAGCAATATGAATTCCAACATTGAAAAACCCATCTTTATTATCATCAATAGATAATGCATCATCAAAATCTTTTGCATCAGATGGGTCAATTGTAAAGGTTTTTAATTTTCTTATATCTTTTCTTATATCTATTTCTGATTGATCAATTTTAGAATTGATCTGATCAATTTCCTGAATAACATCTTTTGGAAAATTTTGATTAAGCTGATATTCATACATTATAGAATTTATTTCTGTTTCATTTTCCCCAGATTTCCCCAGAATTTTAATTATACTAGCTTCAGGTTTTCTTCTAGTATTCCAATTGGTGACTTTTGCCAATACCTTTAAATTCTCTTTATATTTTTCTTGACTATTTTTTTTTATAAAAAAATCAGTATAAATTTTTTTTTGATCAGGAACAAAGAATGCAAAATCTTTATTGTCCTGTACTTTTCCAACAAATATATTTTTAGCTCTTTCTAATATCTTAATTACTTTTCCTTCATTTTTAACTTTATCATTTAAACTAAATAATACTTTGTCTTTATGAATAGCTCCTTTCATATCATAATTAAAAACTTTCACATCCTTATTAAGCTTTTCACATTCAATAAAACAGTATCTTTTATTGACATGATCAACTATACCTTCTAAAAGATTATTATTTTTATATTTTCTCTTTTTCAAATCTTAATTTTTATCTAAATCAAATTTAAAAACCTTGAAAAGATTTTTAATTATTTCCTTTTCTACTTTTCTCAAACTCAAACTAGTATCAAGTTCATTTTCAATTGATGTAACCGCTTTATCATTTATTCCACAAGGGATTATGTTATCAAAATAATTTAGGTCTGTTTTAACATTTAGTGCTAGTCCATGCATTGTAACCCATCGACTACTTTTTACTCCCATTGCACATATTTTTTTTGCTTTTTTACTTTTATAATTTACCCATACCCCTGTATGATTTTTTATTCTTCCAGATTTAATTTTAAAAAATTTCAATGTTTTAATAACTGCTTCTTCAAGTTTTCTTAGATATAAATGAATATCTGTAAAAAAATTTTCCAAATCTATGATAGGATAAATAACAATTTGACCTGGCCCATGATAAGTTATATCTCCTCCTCTGCTTATTTTAAAATAATCTAAATTTTTTTTTTTAATAATCTCTTTATCTAGAAGTAAATTTTTTTCATCTCCACTTTTTCCAATTGTATAAACATGAGGATGGGAACATGAAATAACATGATTTTCTGTTAATAGATTAGATTCATTTTTTCTATTTTCTATTTTAGTTTTTATTGTTTTTTGAAAAATTTCTTCTTGGATTTCTAATGCTTTTTTATATTCAATATGACCTAATTGAATATGTTTAACTTTCTTATTTAAAATTGTATTCAAATTAGTTTATCCTTTTTAGAAAATTCTGACGATTATAAATCAATTTACCATTTATGTTCCATTCTTTTGTGATAACAGGTAGATAATTTTCTTCAAAAGGTTCTTTGGGAAAACTTATTTCTCTTTTCTTTTTCCCTTTATCAGAAAAATACTCAGACCAAACTCCAATTTTTTGATCAAAAAGATATTCTCCTTTTACTGCTAAATTTCCGTTTTTATGAAAGGAATAATAATATCCATCTTTTTCACCATATTGAATAGGAATTATTTCCTTCAATTTTTTTTTTGAATAATCCCAAAATGATTTTTTAGAATACTTTGGCCATCCCAAAAAATATTCCTCTTTGTCTTGTAAAATGTTTGACCTATTAAGTCTGACCCATCTTCCATGTTTTAATCCATTAATAAACGCGCCTTTTTCTATTACATTATCTCCAATTTTTTTTATGTAGGGGCCATGCAATAAAAAGTTATCTTTTGTTATCCTTTTCGTTTTAATTATTTTTTTTTTCTTTTTACTGAACCAATATACATCTCTAACATAAGCGTCAACATTTTTAATATCTTTCACATAATTAAAATTCTCATATAAAATCCTTTGACCATTATTTGATTTAGTAAATCCTTTTTTTGTTTTTTTACCAAAGTAGAAATTCTTTTTTCTTTTTTTTGGAATATCATCTATACTATCTCTTTTAAATGTTGCTAGTAAGTTTTTGGATGAAATAGAATCTGTGCCTATTTTAAAAATATTTGTATTGACATTTTGCCCACTACTTACTGTTGTAATTAAAACAAAGAAAAAAATAAGAAATCCATTAGCTTGCATAGTAAATATTTTAACGTAAAAATATTATAAATATTAATAAAATATTAATATTTATTTTGAGATAATATCTATGCTTCTCTTGATGAAATCTGTCATTTTAGAACCAGATAGCATGTTTTGAGATAATAAAGACAAATCATAAGCTTGTGATGCTATTTTTTCTTTAGTCTTATTGCTTTTTGCCTGGATTATTTTTTGAATAAGTTGATGATTTCCATTAATAGATACACTAATCATTTCAGGAGCGCCCCCCATCATAAAAGGATTTGCTCCACCTCCTGATTTAGCCATATCTTTCATTCTTCTAATAAACTCAGGGTGAGTTACAATTACTGGGAAATCATCAACATTTAATGCCTCAACAGTAACATTTGCATTTTTATCAGCAATAATTTTCTCAAATAACTCTTTTATATTTTTTGACTCTTTTTCAGTAATTACAGTTTCCTTTTTTTCATCTTTATCTATTAATTTATCAATAACATCAGAATCAATTCTTTTAAGTTGAATCTTTTCTAGTTTTTGTTCTAAATGATTAATAAAATGACTATCAATTACTCCATCCAAAATTATAATATCGTAGTTTTTTTTCTTTGCATTTTCTATGTAAACATCTTGACTAGCTTTGTCAGATGTATATAGAATAATAGTATTCTTATTTTTATCAGTTTGATTTTTCTTTATAAATTTTTGATATTCAGGAATTGTTCTAAATTTTCCATCTAGACTCTCTAATAAAGCAAATTCAATAGCTTTATCATAAAATTTCTCTTCCGAGATCATTCCATATTTGACAAAAATTCCTATGTCTTTCCATTTTGATTCATATTCTTTTTTATCTTCTTTAAATAATTCATTTAATTTATCTGCAACTTTTTTGGTTATGTATGTATTGATCTTCTTTACATTAGAATCAGATTGGAGATAACTCCTAGATACATTTAATGGAATATCGGGTGAGTCAATAACACCGTGTAATAACATTAAAAACTCTGGAACAACATCTTTGACTTCATCTGTTATAAACACTTGTTTAGAATAAAGTTGAATTTTATTTTTTTGTAGTTCAAAATCATTTTTTACTCTTGGAAAAAACAAAATCCCAGTTAAATTAAATGGAAAATCTACATTTAGGTGTATCCAGAATAAAGGATCTTCAGAAAAAGGGTATAGTTCTTTATAAAAAGAAAGATAATCTTCTTTTTTCAAAGCATTAGGTTTTTTAACCCATATTGGATGTGGGTTATTAATGATATTATCAACTTTTATTGTTTTATATTTTGGATTACCATCCTTATCCTTTCCATCCTCTACAGAATTATCTTTTTCACCAAACTTAATTTTTACAGGTAAAAATTTACAATACTTATTAAGTATTTCTTGTATTTTATTTTCCTCTAAAAAATCCTTAGACTCTTTTGTTATATGTAATATAACATCAGTTCCAGTATTCTTTTTTGAACTATCTTTTATTTCGTATTCCGTATTTCCATCACAACTCCAGTGAGCTCCTTTTTGATTTTTTAAATATGATTTAGAATTAATTTCTACTTTACTTGCCACCATAAATGCTGAATAAAACCCTAAACCAAAGTGACCAATTATTTGATTTTCATCTCCTTTGTTTTTATACTTTTCTAAGAATTCAGTTGCACCTGAGAATGCAATTTGATTTATATATTTATTAATTTCATCACCACTCATTCCAATACCGTTATCCGATATTGTTATAGTTTTTTTCTTTTTATCTAATATAATATTTATTGTATCATCTTTGATTTCGTCTTTATATTCTCCTAGCGAAGATAGTCGTTTTAGTTTTTGAGTTGCATCAACTGCATTTGAAATAAGTTCCCTTAAAAAAATATCTTGATCAGAATAGAGGAATTTTTTTATAATTGGGAAAATGTTCTCTGTATTAATTGATATTTTTCCTTTTTCTTTCATAATAATTTATTTAAATAATTATTAACCAAAAATTGTTCCAATTTTAAAATTATGACAGTGTGTCATTAAAATATATTCTTTTCATATGGAATTATTTGCAACAATTACAATAAAAATATATCCAACAATAATTAACCATATAATATAATACCAATTTTTTAAACACTTTTTTAACATCAATTTGATTTATAATTAATTTTTGATGAAAATATTATAATATTAATTTAATTATTATCTAATTCTATCTGATTCATTAACCAATAGTTCATCTTTTTTAATAAACCTATTTGCAATAGAATTAAAAACTAGTGCAGTAAAAATTAAATAAAATGATATTAAAATATTAATATCAAATGAATTTTTAATCATTACTTCTTTATAGAATAATTCGTATAAAATTATTGCTATAGTAACTGACATTATTATAGAATTAATAGCTCCAATTTTAATTTGATTAATCCTATTTCTATATTGAAAAATAGAATAGAAAGATAATCCGCTTGCAATAAAAATTAAAATTAAAATATAAGGTCGAGGATATAAAATAGCTGTAGGATCTTCTTTACTAAAGTATTGCTCATAAACTAATTCATAAATGTATAGAGTTTCTTTTTCTTTTATACTTATTATATTGTTTTCATTTTTAAAAACGATTTTTTCAGATAATGGAAAAAAATAAGTTGAAAATAAACTTATCGTCACTAATAATAAAAATATTGATTGTATTCTTTGTATCATCTATATTACAATTATTCTAATTCAAAATTAATTAATGGTAATTTACAATCCTAAATTTATTTTATGAGATACTTTATCTTCATTTCTTACTTGGGAAAAAATTATCATGGTTGGCAAGTTCAAGATAATGCTCTTTCCATACAATATGTTTTAAATAATTCACTATCTAAAATTTTAAAAGAAGATATTAAAACTGTAGGGTCAGGAAGAACAGATGCTGGAGTTCATGCTTTGAATCAAGTTGCTCATTTTGATTTAAATCAAATACTAGATAATAATGACTTCCTTTATAAAATAAATTCAATTTTACCTAATGATATTTCTGTAAATAAAATATTGAAAGTTAAAGATGATTTTCATGCCAGATTTGATGCTATAGAGAGAAGGTATATTTATAAAATTCACTTAAAAAAATCTCCTTTTTTATATGGTCTATCTTATCATTATAAAAAAAAAATTAAGCTATCGGTATTAAATAAAGCTTGTAAAATAATTATTTCAAATAACAATTTTAAAAGTTTTTGTAAATCAAAATCAGATGTAAATAATTATATATGTAATTTGGTGAATGCAAAATGGAAAAAAGGGAATGATGATACAGTTGTTTTTGAAATTTCTGCCGATAGGTTTCTTAGAGGAATGGTTAGAGCAATTGTTGGTACAATGTTGATTTTAAATGAAGGGAAAATTAATTTATCAGACTTTAAAAAAATTATTTTAAATAATGATAGAAGCAATGCTGGGTATTCTGTTTTCCCAGGGGGTTTGTATTTAAAAGAAATATTATATCCAATTAAATTTTAAATAAAAATGTCAAAACAATCTGTAAGTGGAAATGTCATAGATTATAGAATTTTGAAAAGGCTTTTTATATATTGTAAACCTTATATAAAGCAATTCTACTTATTAGTTTTTTTTACAATTTCTTTATCTATATTAAATCCGATAAGGCCTTATCTTGTTCAGTTGACTATAGATAATCATGTTGCATTTAATGATTATAACGGTATGTTAAATATGATTATAATCCTTATTATTATGTTAATAGTTCAAGGTGTTATTCAATATTATCATACTTATTTATCTGGGTGGATAGGTCAAAATATTGTAAAAGACTTAAGAATTAAGCTGTTTTCTCATGTGCAAAAACTTAGATTAAAATTTTTTGATAATACTCCTATAGGAAAAATTATAACCAGAAATATTTCTGATATTGAAACAATTGCTGAAGTTTTTGGTCAAGGTCTTGCTTCGATTATTGGTGATTTATTACAACTCATAGGTATATTAATTATAATGTTTTTGATTAATTGGAAATTAACCTTGGTAACTCTATCAACTTTTCCTTTATTATTATTGGTAACTTATATTTTTAAGGAAAAGGTTAAAGTTTCATTTAATAATGTAAGAGAAGCAGTAGCAAATTTAAATTCATTTGTACAAGAACATATCGTAGGAATGAATGTTATACAAATATTTGCCAGAGAATCTAAAGAATACGATTCATTTAAAAAAATTAATAAAAATCATCTAGAAGCTAACTTAAAAGCTGTTTTATATTATTCTTTGTATTTTCCTGCTATGGAATTTTTTACTGCTTTAGGAATGGGCTTAATGATTTGGTACGCTTCTTATCAGATATTAGCAGATGAAATATCTTTGGGAATATTGATTGCATTTATAATGTATTTACAAATGTTTTTTAGACCTATTAGAATGATCGCAGATAGATTTAATGTACTTCAGATGGGTGTTGTAAGTTCTATTAGGATTTTTAAACTTTTAGATAATCAAGAAATTATAGTAAACAATGACAAATTTAAAATTGATAATAATATATCTGGAAAATTAGAATTTAAAAATTTATGGTTTGCTTATAATGATAAAGACTATGTTTTGAAAAATATAAATTTTAAAATAAACCCAGGAAATGTACTTGCAATAGTTGGAAGTACTGGATCAGGCAAAACATCAATAATAAATCTGATAAATAGGTTTTATGAATTTAACAAAGGAGACATTTATTTGGATGAAAATAAATTAAGAGATTATAATCTCGATGAACTTCGTGAAGTTATAGGATATGTTCCTCAAGATGTTTTTTTATTTTCAGATACTGTTAGAAATAATTTAACTCTGGGTAATAAAATGATATCCGATAAGAAGATTTGGGAAGTAATACGTTATTTAAAAGCTGAAAATTTTATTAAAAAACTTCCTGGAAAATTAAATTATAATGTTATGGAGAGAGGAGCAACATTATCAGTTGGTCAACGTCAATTATTGTCATGTATTCGAATTCTTCTTTTTGATCCTAAAATTATTCTTTTAGATGAAGCAACCTCATCAGTAGATAGTGAAACAGAAGAAATCATTCAAAATGTGATATCAAAAATTTTAAAAAATAGAACTTCCATTGTTGTAGCTCATCGTTTATCAACAGTAAAACAAGCTGATAATATTTTGGTGTTGGAAAATGGAAAAATTGTAGAGTCTGGGAAACATGATGAATTGAAAAGAAATAACAAATACTATTCTAAACTTTATAAAATGCAATTTAGTGAGGTTACCATCTAAATTTTGTATTTATCATTTTGTAAAGCTTTTCATTATGCTTTAAAAAAAACCTTTCAATACTTTCTTTAGTTTTTTGTTTGATTTTGATATCAATTTTACTTTTATTATAAATTTTTGAACAAGGAACTTGTTCTGGGTTAAGGTTTAAAAAATCAAAAAGTTTATTTAGTTCTTTTCTTGCATTTAAAAATAACTTTTCAGAAAATAAAATATGAATTTGTTTTTTATCAAAATTGTCAAAATATATTATTAATTGCTTGTGATATATTCCTCTATCTAGAATGGAAAAATATTTAAATTTTCTACTATAATAATTTTTATTGTTCATCATTTTTTCTTTTTCATCATTAATGAATTTCATTTCTTTTTCTATTACTTCTTCTATAGTAGTGTTTGGTTTATATTTTCCTAGATAAATATTGTGTTTATAATTAGAAATAGCTCTTTCAACAGGATTTCTTAACAGAACTATAAGTTTAGATTTAGGAGTTACTAATCTTATTCTTTCAGCAACAAAAGGATGATGAAAATAGTCAGGGCTACATTCAAAAGTTAATAAGTTATTATTTTTATAATTAAAATTATTTTTGTACCAATTGATTCCTTTTTCATAATTTCTATCAAAAAAATGAATTTCTCTTCTTGACCCCACACGTATTTTAGAATGATTACTAAGGTAATTGTATAAAGATGTGGTGCCTCCTTTTTGAGTTCCAAGAATTATAAAATCAGGATTTTTTCCTTCTACTTTTTTTTTAATTTTTGAGTAATATAAATTAATTGAACGTTGATATTTTCTTACTATAAATTGTATCATGAGATTAATTTTTTAATCTATTTTTCTTCTTCATTTTGTTTTTTAAATATTTTATAATACTTCCCTTTTAGTTTTATTAATGAATTATGATCACCCGATTCTATAATTTTTCCATCTTCTAAAACAATAATTTTTTTTGCAAGAACTACTGAAGATATTCGATGAGAAATTATAATTGATGTTTTGTTTTTCATTATTTTTTTTAAACTGTTTAGTATTGACTTTTCGGTTTTAGTATCAACAGCTGACAAACAATCATCAAATATTAATATTTTAGGGTTTTTAATTATTGCCCTTGCTATAGAAATTCTTTGTTTTTGTCCGCCAGATAATGTTACTCCTCTTTCTCCAATTTTGGTTTGAAATTTTTTTGGAAATTTATTAATATTTTCAATTAAATCTGCATTTTTTGCTGCTTCTAAAACTAAATCAAAGTTGTCTTTTTCAGAACCAAAATTAATATTGTTTTGAATAGTGTCTGAAAATAAAAAAACATCTTGAGGAACATATCCTATTTGACCTCTAAGGTCTTCAATATTTATATCTTCAATATTTGTGTCATCAATTTTTATTTTCCCAGATTGAGGATTCATTAATCTGGGAATTAAATTACTTATGGTACTTTTTCCAGATCCTGTAGCCCCAATAATTCCTAACGACTCTCCTGGTTCAATTTTAAAATTTATTTTATTTAAAGCTTTAATTCCTGATTCTTTATATTGATAACAAATGTTATTAAATTCTACTTTTCCTTGAATATCAATTTTTTTATTTTTTTTACTAATAATATTATTTG
>Ga0066836_10000079_pt1 | contig 36386 bp, 22 predicted proteins | sample ETNtaG_18_FD_71568 | JGI IMG/M metagenome (GOLD analysis project Ga0066836, IMG submission 71568) | Marine microbial and viral communities from oxygen minimum zone, Eastern Pacific Ocean - ETNP201302SV91 | ecosystem: Environmental > Aquatic > Marine > Oceanic | place: Pacific Ocean: Eastern... | reverse complement strand
TAGATATAGTAATGAGGAAACAAAAAACTACCTTGATGAAAATGGCTATATATATAAATATTTAAGCAATGATGAGATTCCAGAAAAAATAGCAGACCTGGTGGCTGAACAAAAAGTAATTGGATGGTTTCAAGGGAGAATGGAATTTGGCCCGAGAGCATTAGGTAGTAGGACTATTATTGGTGATGCGAGATCACCAGAAACTCAAAAAACAATCAATATTAAAATCAAATATAGAGAAAGTTTTCGGCCATTTGCCCCTTCAATTAGAGAAGAAAATATATCTGAATACTTTGATATTGACCGTAAAAGTCCATATATGTTATTAGTTGCTAATGTAAATAAAAATAAGCTACTACCAATGACAAAAGAGCAAGATTTATATTTTGGGTTAAAAAAATTGAACATTGCCAGATCTGAGGTTCCAGCGATAACCCATGTGGATTATTCTGCAAGGATTCAATCAGTGAATAAGAAAACTAATGCTCTCTATCATGAGATGTTGACAGTATTCAATAAAAAATATGGTTGCCCTGTAGTTGTTAATACATCATTTAATGTTAGAGGTGAGCCGATAGTGTGTACCCCCCAAGATGCCTATCTTTGTTTTATGAGGACAGAGATGGATTATTTGATATTAAATAATTATTTATTATCAAAAAGAGATCAAAAACCTCTTGATAATGACTCCGATTGGAAATCAGATTTTGTATTAGATTAATTATGTTTGAAGAATTAAAAAATATTAAAAGTACTAAGAAAGAATTAAGAAACTTTGGCATTACTATTGGAGTGATCCTTTTGGTAATTGGAGGGTACTTATTTTTTAAAGAATTAGGATCTTACCAAACCTTCCTTTACTTAGCTATTGCACTAATTGGACTAGGTTTAATTATACCTAATCTTCTTAAACCAATTTATTTGATTTGGATGATTTTTGCGGTAATTATTGGATGGGTAATGACAAGAGTAATATTAAGTCTTTTATTTTATTTTATTATTACTCCAATAGGCATCATTGCAAAAATATTGAATAAAGATTTTTTAAATTTGAAAAAAGAATATGGAAAAACTACATACTGGAACAAGAGAGATAGATCTTTAGAACTAAATCAAGATTACTCAAAACAATTTTGATCTTTTTTCATCACATTTAATAAACTTAAGTTATTAGCTAAAATCATTTTATTAGTTTATAAGGCTCTTATTTAGAACAAGAAAAATGGAATAAAACAAATTAATATTATTTCAATTATATTTCTTTTCTTCTTATTTAATTCACCAGTCTTTTGCTCAGAGTTTAATATGAAGAAAGAATTGGCTCAATTAGCTCTTCTCGACACCTTTCCTGATAACCCGGGGTTCTATAATATTCAAGGAATAAAGTACTATAAAAGAAAATTGAAAAGAGTGCGTACTGTTTCAGAACAGTATTTTTGCCACTTTGATTTGGCCTACCAATATTTATGTTCAGGATATATAGATAGCGCTTTGATACATTATAATTTAGTTCCAGAGCAAATGTGGAATAATGCATTTCAATCAGCCCCTGATCAATTTGATAAATATATGTATTTAGCCTTATGTCATCTTAGGGACGGAGAACAACGTAATTGTCAAGATGGGTATAATCAATTTTCCTGCATCATGCCCTTAGCGGATCAAGCTTTGCATGCCAATAAAAATGGATCAAATAGGGCAATAGATTACTACAAAAAATCACTTAGGCGTTTTCCAAACAATCATAAAGCAAAATGGCTCATGAATATTGCTTATATGACGATTGGGGAATACCCAGATGGTGTTCCTGATGAATATTTTATCAATTTTAAAAAATTTCCGCAATATAATGAATTACCTTACTTTGAAAATTTAGGCGCAAAACTTGGAGTGGACGCATATTCTTTTTATGGTGGATCCATAACTGAAGATTTTAATAATGATGGTTTCCAAGATATATTTACAACATCCACTGATCTAGAGACTAATGTTACTTACTATGTTGCAGATGGTAATGGTGGTTATGAGGATAAAACAATAGAAGCAGGTCTTGATGGAATCACTGGAGGTTCTCATTGTACCCAGGCAGATTATAATAATGATGGCTTTACAGATATTTACATCATCAGAGGAGGTTGGTTAAGGCTCGAAGCGGGGAAAAAACACCCAAATTCATTACTTAAAAACAATGGTAATGGGACATTTTCTGATGTTACTCATGATGTAGGGTTACTTGCATATTATGCAAGTCATACAGCATGCTGGGGCGATTATAATAATGATGGGTGGATAGATTTATTTGTGGGTAACGAGAATGGTGTCTCACAACTATTTGAAAATAGAAAGGGTTATTTTAAGGACGTCAGTTGGGCTAGTAGATTGTATGTTGATGCACTTGTAAAGGGATCATATTGGGGTGATTATAATAAAGATGGCCTACAGGATTTATTTATTTCTGTTTCAGAAGATAGGAATCTTCTTATGACCAATAAAGGAAAAAATCCTGAAGGTCAGTATATATTTTCCAACACATCTCACTATGCTGGTGTTTCAAAGCCAATTAGCAGTTTTCCTTGTTTCTTTTTTGATTTTAACAATGATACCTTTTTGGATATTTTTGTATCAAGTTATCCGATGTCTATTCAATCCTTATCTGAACAATATCTACGGGATATAAAAAATATAGAATATTCAAGCCTATATATAAATAATAGAGATGGCACATTTCAAGATATTGCTAAAAGGGCCAACCTCGATAGATCTATAGAATCAATGGGATTGAATTTTGGTGATGTTGATAACGATGGTTGGTTGGATTTTTATGTTGGCACAGGTTTCCCATCCCTTGACGCGATAATTCCAAACCTTCTTTTTAGAAATCATGAAGGAAAGAAGTTTGAGGAGGTAATTAATGCAGGTTTCGGCCATCTGCAGAAAGGTCATGGGATTAGTTTTTCTGATTTGGATAACGATGGTGATCAAGATGTATATCATAGTTTAGGTGGTTTTGTTAAAGCAGATGGGTTTTGGAATATTTTGCTGGAAAACCCAGGTAACCAGAATAACTGGATAACTTTGCAATTGGAGGGTGTAATGTCCAATAGATCATCGATTGGTACGGAAATTACTATTATGGCAGAGGCGAATGATGGATTAAGAACGATTTATAGGGTAGTTGGTACGGGAGGTAGTTATGGGTCATCAAGCCTTCAACAAGAGATTGGTCTTGGGGAATATGAAAAAATTAAATTTATTAAAGTATATTGGCCCAGTTCAAAAAGATTACAAAAGTTTAAGAATGTTAAGCCAAATAATTTTTACCATATAAAAGAAGACTTAGATGAGATTACTTTGATTAAAAAAGAAAAAATTACTTTGAATCAAAATAGTAAAAGAAATAAAACCCATCATTTCCATAACCACAATAAATAAAAATACCTGGCAAACAATATCAGTGGCTCGGGCCGGAATCGAACCAGCGACACAAGGATTTTCAGTCCTCTGCTCTACCTACTGAGCTACCGAGCCACAATATTTATAATATATATGGAATATAGAATATTATACTATTGAAAAAATTTATACTGGATAAAAAGGGTATTGATGGTAAAAATTTTAAGAAAATTAAGAAATAATTAAGACTATTCGATACGTTTTTTTACTGTCATTCAAATAATTTAATTTTTATCTATGTGAATGTATGAAACGGTTTATTTAATTATTAATTTATATTAAAATGATAAAAATTGAATTTGATATACAACTTGATTCATTTCGCTTTTGCTTATAGGTTTCGCGGCATTTTTCAGTAGGGTTCTGATCTATCATGTTTAGACAAAAAAAGCTAGTTCTAGCTACACATAATTCTCATAAAAAGGAAGAGATGAATCTTCTTTTATCGCCCATGGGAATTACTATTGTAGGATTGGATGATTTTCCCCAAATTGGTGATATTGAGGAAACAGGTTCCACGCTTCTTGAAAATTCATTAATTAAGGCACATACAGTGTATAAAATGACTAAACTTCCTTCATTGGCAGATGATACGGGTTTGGAAGTGGATTATTTGAATGGTCATCCAGGCGTTTATTCAGCCCGTTATGCTGGGGAAAGCCCGAGTTATAATGATAATATAAATAAATTATTATCTGAGTTGGCTGATTTACCAATATCTAAACGTGGAGCAAAATTCAGAACAGTTATTTCATTTTTTGATGGAAAAACGGAACTCAATACCGAAGGAGTTATTAAAGGTATTATCACTCTTAGTCCTTTTGGTCGAAGAGGATTTGGATATGATCCAATATTCCAGCCAGAATTTTTTAATAGAACATTTGCCCAAATGGATCCAGATGAGAAAAATAAAATTAGCCACAGAGGTAAGGCCTTAGTAAAAATGAAAACAATTTTAGAGAATTATTTTGACAAAGTTTGACAAAGGAGTATTTATCGAATAGAACGATATTAGTTTAATTATAATTAAGCTTGATTATAAAAGAAACATATAAGCATTTTTATAGCCAAATTAGACTATTTGGACTCTGTGTGATTGTGACCTTAACACAATTATACTCTCAAGATAAGGAGGCTATTTTATCCAATCATGAAATGATTGTAAGGCCTGAGTACGTACCTACTAGCCCCTTCGTTGTTAATCCCTTTCCTACATTACCTGTGACTCTGATCCAGCCATTAGATTCAATGACTACTCCAATAGGGATAATAAATTTTTCACTTGGCCTTAAAAAAGTAGATACTCGATTATCTTTAGATTGGTCTAGTATTACAATATCTGAAACAATAGAAGGGAATAGAATAAAAATACCATTTACATCAACGGTTGAATGGTATCTTAAAATTTTACACCAGCAGGAGTGGCATGTTAAGTTTTTAGAAGTAATGCGCACATCAAAAAAGGATAACACCAGAAGAGGAAGGGGAGAAATGTTAGAAGTCGTGGGTGTTGATATTGGGAAATTGGGGAGAGCCTCATTAAATGTAAGTGGTAATGTTAATATAAGTGGTAAGATGGTTTTCCAAGATCAGGAGCTGGTTCGATCCACATTAAATGAGACACAGAATACACACTTAGAATTTGATCAGAAACAGAATCTAAATATACAAGGGAAAATTGGAGATCGAATAACAGTTTCTATGGATCAAGATTCTGAACGACAATTTGACTGGGAGAACAATATTCGAATTTCGTATGAAGGTTATGAAGATGACATTATCCAAAAAATAGAAGCTGGAAATATTTCTCTTTCGTTGCCATCGACAAAATACGTGACATTTTCTGGGAAAAATCAAGGATTATTTGGAATAAAAGCTGTATCTAAATTTGGTCCAATCGATGTAACGACTATTGCTTCAATCGAAAAATCAAAAAAGGAGCAGTCAGAGTGGGAAGGTGGAGGTCAAAGTAATACTCAGCAAATACGTGATGTAGATTGGATAAAAAATCGTTATTTCTTTATCCATCCATGGTTTAGAAATGGAGTCAATACAGGAAAACCATTTTCATTTTTTGAATCGATGCAAGAGAAAATACCATCCTTTTATCCTTTGCAGAATGGTCTTCATGCAATTGGTGATGTTGTAGTTAAAAATTTTGAGTTATATAAATCAATCAATATAAATGACCCGAGTGCAATGACCGGGATGGCATATGTAAATCCAAGAGACACAACGCAATACACAGATGAGAATGAAGAAGGAAGTTTTATACGTTTGGAGCAGGGAATCAATTACTATGTCAGTCCTGATCTAGGGTTTATTAGAGTCCGTGATCAGGTATCCCAAGATATTCTTGGGTGTACATTTACTTTAGAAAATCGCTATACAGGTGAAACAATAATGGAGTTTGGAAATGGGCCTGATCAAGATGGAACTAATTTATCTTTGATGATGCTTAAGCCTCGGAATGGCCACCCCAATCATTCGACATGGCCATTATTATTCAAAAATGTTTATTTCTTAGGTACATCACAAATTAGTCCAGAAGGATTTGAAGTTAAAATATATAATAAGAATGCAACGCCAGTATCTGATAGAGATAAAAATTCAAGCTTTCCTTATATTACTTTATTTGGTATTGATAGCTTGGATGAAAATGGCACACGTAATTATGATGAAATTATTGACAAAGATATGGCAAATATTATGAATATGGTTAATGGTGAACTTATGTTTCCAGCACTACATCCTTTTGCTGATGCAGATTCATTATTTGCAGATTCATTAATTGGTGGTCAAAATTCTGAATTGTTAAAAGGTCAGCTTGGAGGGGGGATGATGTATAAATCTTCATCTGTCTCTGAAGTTAATGGGGACCACCGGTGGATGATTGAGGCTGTTTATACTAATCAAAGTGCAACTATTAATCTTGGGTTTATGCTCATAGAAGGTAGTGAGGAAGTTATTCAAAACGGTGAAACACTAAAACGAGGCTTAGATTACACTATTGATTATTTTACAGGAACGATTGTCTTATTAGGAGATGCGGCTAATGATCCTAATGCAAAATTAAAAGTGAATTATGATAAACATGAATTGGTTTCCTTTGATAAAAAGACAATTTTTGGGACAAGAGCACAGATGGATCTGGGAAAATCCAATTCATTTATTGGTGCAACTGCATTGTATTTTAATCAATCTATAATTAATGAAAAAGTTGAAGTGGGTTATGAACCAACCCGGAATTTTATATGGGATTTGAATGGACGATATGAATGGGATCTGGATGGTATGACCCGTATGTTAGATAGGCTGCCATTAATTGAAGCTGAAAAACTTTCATCTTTCTCTATTGAGGGAGAAATAGCACAAGTATTACCAAACCCTAATTCAATAAATAATGTGAAAACCGGGGATCCTAACGGTGTCGCCTTTATTGATGATTTTGAAGGGAGTAAACGTACTACTTCACCATCAATCCAGCGTCGATTTTGGAAGGCATCATCTGCTCCATTAAACTATAATGCTCAAGATTCTATTTTTATGGATCCTTTGGACCAGAGGAATAGAGGGAGGATGTATTGGTATAATCCTTATGTCCCAGTCCGAACTAAAGATATATGGCCAAACCAGTCTACATCACTTCGTGCGGGTAATGAAACAACTGACGTACTTGTTTTACGTTATAAATCTAGAGAAAATCAAAATAATATAAACCCTGATTCACTATGGGCGGGAATTACCACGTCCCTGTATTCTGGAGATTATGATCAAATCCAAAGCAAATTTTTTGAAATATGGGTCAAGGGGAACTCGGGCAGAATACATATTGACTTGGGAAAAATATCGGAAGATATGGATGGTAATGGCCAACTAAATACAGAAGATAAGCCTGCTGCAGGGCTTACATTAGGTAATGGTTTTTTAGAGGATGATGAGGACACTGGTATTGACGGATGTTTTGATGAATTTGAAAATGGGTGGGGAGGGTGTTTAGACCAAAGTCAGGGCCTTTCGTATGCAGATTATATCTCATTGGGTGATACTATTGAAATAAATTATTCAACAGATGTAGATATGGATGATCCTAATGGAGATAATTGGAATTATGAAGCTGGAAGCCCGGATTATTCAAAAGTTAATGGGACAGAGTCAAATGGAACAGGATCTAAAATTCAAGAGGGAGGTAAATACCCCGACACTGAAGATTTAGATCGTTCTACCTTTTTAGATAAGACAAATGATTATTTTTCAGCCAATTTCATGTTGACAGATACAACTTTCCTAGCAGGTAAAACAAAAAAGGATGGGCAGGAGACTGGGTGGAAGCTTTTTCGTATTCCACTTACAAATTTTAGAAAAGTTCAAAACATAGAATGGAATGAAATCAGATATGTACGGATAGCTCTAACAGGACTGGAATCAGATCTGAAAACACTTTACATTGCAAAAATGGAAATCGTAGGGAATGAATGGCAAGAGATGGGGATAACAGCTCCAGATTCAACTATGATGGATTTATCAGGGATTCAATCTGATGAAGAACCGCAATTTCAGGTAGCGGTAATAAATACTGAAGATAATGCAGACTATGTTCCACCCATTGGAGTTGAAGGAGAATATGATCGGCTCAATGAAATTCAATCAAAAGAACAGTCGTTAGTTTTAAAATTCTCAAATCTTCCTCCAAGGTATGCAGGAACTGCTGAAAAAACATTATACACACTCAATGATAACCAGAAACGTAGTTTTTTAACCTATGATAAAATGAAAATGTATGTTTATGGAAATAGTCCATGGACAAGCCCCTTAGAGACGGATGTAGAGCTATCACTAAAGTTTGGTTTAGGAAATGACTACTATGAGATTACTCAGCCAATTTATTATGGATGGGATGAGGAAGAGGGTCGAAATAGTTTTAATATTGATCTTAATTGGCTAACGGCATTAAAACAACTTGATACAACGATGATCAAGAAAATAAATGAAAAAGATTTAATAATAGATTCAGTTAATGTTAGAAAATATTTTTTTACTGATGATAATGGAGAATTGATTGGAAAGAGAATCGAGATTGTTGGTAAACCTGCGTTAAATCGTTTACAATATTTTTCAGTGAGAGTGAAAAATACTGGTGATGAAACAATTAGTGGTGAGCTATGGATTGATGAACTTCGTTTGAGTGGTATTAAACAAGAAAAAGGTGTGGCGATGAGAGTCCAATCCAATCTAAAACTATCAGATTTAGGATCTGCTACCATTGTTTACAGTAGGCAGGATGCTGAATATCATCGATTACAAGAGCGACTATCAATATCAAACAACACATCTGAAAATTTCAACTTTAATGCAAAAATTGATTTACACCGCTTTTTACCGCGTTCTCTTGGTATATCAATACCAATTAATGGCACTTTCGCTCAGAATCAAAGCCGGCCAAAGTATTTTTCCGGCGAAGATGTTTTGGTTGACCCAGATAATGCCCCTGATTCTATAATGATACTTAGTAATACGGTATCATTGAATACATCTGTAAAAAAAACCGGGAAATCAGATAATAAACTAATAAAATATACTTTGGATAATGTATCCGCTAGTTTTAGCGCATCCCAAGTAAGGTCTTCTGATGTAACATATAAACAAAAATGGTCTGAAACTTATACAGGGAAGTTGGACTATAATCTTTCTTTTGGCAGAAATAATTTTATCAAACCATTAATTTGGATGCAAGAATGGCCAGTATTGGGTGATGCCTTAAGCGATTTACAGTTGTTTTATACACCTGCTTCGTTCAAGACAGGGATGACTTTAAGCGAGAAATTAAACTGGAATAAGACAAGAACTGGTGTTAAAAGTCCAGATACATATAATTTTGGTTTAAACAGAAATTTCAATTTGGATTATAAGTTTACAAATACTTTTTCAAGCAAGTATAGTTGGAACGGGCAAAGTAAATTAAATGATTATCGCGGTTATATCTGGACAGCTTTAAAAGATTTTGATCCTGGGTTAGTAACGCAGTCTTCGGAAAGTTTTAATTCAGCATATAGTCCTGCAATAATGAAATGGTTGAAACCATCATTTAATTATACAGCGAATTATAGATGGTCCGATGATTTTACCAGAGAAGGACAAAATATAAGCACGCAATTGCGTTTTGGATCTAATTTTAATTTAACGCCTGTCCAAATAATTGAGCTGTTATACAAACCAAAATCAAGATCAAAATCAAAATCTAGTGGTAGGACTAGGGGTTCAAGATCTCGTGATAGAAAGAGCATACCTAAAAAAGAGCAAGAAAAAAATAAAAATAATAAAAATTCATTTAATCCTTTAAAAATAGCACATGGGCTATTTAAGAAAATTAATCCAATATCTGTTAGCTATACAGAAACATTAAATAGATCTGCAAACCAAATTATAGGAGAGGTACCTGTGGGATACAAGTTTGGGTGGTTGCCTGATCATGGATTAGATCAATCTCTGGAAGTAGGGAGCAACTTGGGTACGTGGGATCACAAGCGGGATGGTTCTATCAGGAGTGGAATTAAATTAACTCGTTCTATTACGATCAGTACTAATTTTACACAAAATTTTTCTACAACTCGTACTAGTACAGGATTGGAACAACTATCAATGACTCGTGATTTTATAGCATTTGGTGATCTATTGAATGAAGGTGCGCCATTTCCAGGTTGGAGTTTCAGGCTCAGTGGTTTAGAAAAATGGCCAATTATGAAATGGATTGCAAAATCTGCGTCATTAGAGCATAGTTATTCTGGGAAAGAAACACGTTCTTGGCAATTTGAAAATGTAGAACACGACCAGATGAACTTTTATAATTTTGGTTCCTTTGCAAATAAATATAAGGATAATGAGCGTTCTTCAAGGATAAACCGTAACTTTTCACCTATTATAGGTTTGAACATGACCCTTCAAAAAAATATTTCTTTAACTTTTAGAAACAATATCAGTAAATCTCTAGATGAAACACCAACCGGTCTAACAATTATGAATGATAACAGCTATACATCAACCGGAACCTATACCCATAGAGGTGGAATGAATATTCCTATACCCTTTTATGGAGATCTCAATTTAAATAATACTATGAGTTTTACGTTAAATTTAGATTTGAACAATAGCCGCGAAGAGAAATCTGGGGATAAAATTAATTTGGAAGTAGGATCATTTTCTGAAAGTTGGAAAACAGGGTTAAGGGTGTCCTATCAATTTTCGACAAAAGTTAGTGGTGGTATTCGATATGAATATCGTGAGAGTGAAACTAGAACAACAGGTAAAAAAATTGATAGGGACTTTGGATTTGATGTTAACCTTGCAATCTCAGGGTAGCGTGAAGAATATATTAAATATTATATTTCTTTTTTTTATTGGATGTGGTCCAGACAACCCGAACTTTGATGAAGACCATGCTTTTGAATACCTTATTACACAATGTGAATTTGGTCCTAGAAATCCAGGATCAGATGGGTATTATGCCTGCCTAAATTTTATGGTTGATGAATTAACACAATATGCTGATGAAATTATACTTCAAGATTTTAGTTATACAGAAAGGAAATATCGTAATAGGTATGATCTCCAAAATGTAATTGCTAGATTTAATCCTGATGCAGATTTTCAAACAATGATATCTTGTCATTGGGATACAAGGCCCTGGGCAGATGAAGAAGAAAATAGAAAAGATCGTAGCCAACCTATTATCGGTGCAAACGATGGTGCGTCGGGTGTGGCAGTGTTACTTGAATTAGCAAAAATTATGGCAGAGAACCCTCCTTCAATTGGAGTAAGTCTTGTTTTCTTTGATGGTGAAGATATGGGTGTTCGTGGTGAAAATGAAACCTATTGTCAAGGATCAAGGTTTTTTTCAAAAAACCTACCTATTCCAAAGCCATATGAGGCTATAAATCTAGATATGATTGGAGATAAACAATTGCATTTACCTGTGGAAAAATATTCACTAGAATTCCACCCTAAATTAGTTAGGTATCTTTGGAAAAGAGCTGATGAAATGGGTCTTGATGCTTTTGACATGACACCACAACATGCAATTTACGATGATCATGTCCCTCTCTATCAAATAGCAGGTATTCCTGCAATTGATTTAATTGATTTTAAATATCCAAACCCATATGGAAATTTTTGGCATACTATGGATGATTTACCTGAAAATTGTAGTGCGAAAAGTCTGGGTCAAGTTGGTGAGCTTATGGTTGACTATATATATAATCGTGAAAATCAGAATTGGTAAATAAATATATGATTATTAATAAAAAATATAAGTTTATTGATAATAAAATTTTATTAATGGCATTTGTTTTATTCTGGTCTTGTACAGAACCAGTAGAAGAAGAAAATATGAATCCATTCATTAATACAGAGTTCACATATCACCAAGATTCAAATGAATTATATTTTGGTGTCTTGCTTTATCAACGATTTAATGGAGTTCTTATTGACAGTGTTTATATTAATTGGTTTGGTACAAATTTTAATAATTCTCCAGGCTATATAACCCTATTTGACGATGGCACTAATGGTGATATTATAAAAAACGATAATCTTTATGCCTGCAAGATTGAAAATACGCTTTCTACTATTGGAAATATTATAACTGAAGAGGATACAAGTAATGTTTATATTATGTATAATGCAAAATATGGTTCGGATTTATTAACACAGGTTGATACTGTTAAGATAGGAAATATTATACCAAAAATTAAATCTGTTGATGCTGATTCTATTATTATTAGGCCTTCTGGTACAAATGTAAGTCTTAATCCTGTCTATGTTGACGTATATGATGCTAATGGTTTAGAAACAATTAATTGGGTTGGTTTTACATCCTATCATGTTGAAGGAGACACCATGATGAATGATGGGAACTATATATTTCTTTATGATGATGGAAGTGAAGTGATTCTTTATGAGCCTAATTTTACAAGTGGTGATGTTGTTAAAGGAGATGGAATTTATACTTTTAGGATCCCAGTCTATGGTGTTGAGTCTGATTCTACTTCTTCTTTTTACACTAAGCCAGGTACTTTCAAATGGCGCTTTTCTGCGCAAGATTTTTCTAATGGCTATAGCCAGGTAGTTGATCATGAGATTATTATACAATAAATTTTTCTTTTACTTTTTATTGGTTTCGCAGTTAATTGCACAATTTCATACACCTGACAGATATTTGTTGAAAAGTACAGTCGCTGATACTTTTATATTTGAGGGTCTATCAAGTAATATAGTTGCTGAAATTCGACTTATGGGTGACTCTCTAACCTGGCTTGGTACAGGGCAGGGACTGGCTCTACATGATGGTCATAGAGTATACACTCATAGATCTACATCTGAATCATTATCTAATGATCAGCAGACTAATCTACTACCTCAGGGAGGAATACCAGCTATCGCAGTGAAAGGTGATACCTTGGCAGTCGCTTTTTCAGGTGATAATGGGACTATCCAAGTTGGATACGGTCTAACTATTACGAAAAATGCTAGTCAAATACAGGATAGTTCAGGTATTTTGTGGAGTTATCTTCCGCAACCTACGGATTTTGAGTCAGATACTGTAAAACCTTTTGGCGAAGGTTTTTTCAGAATATTACCGGTAACAGTACCAGAAGCAAATGTTACCTATGATGCCTGCATAGATAATGGGTTTTTATGGATAGCAAGTTGGGCAGGAGGTCTCAGACGTTATAATATTAATAATGGCTCATGGGAAATTGTTCCAATGCCAATGGATGCCCAAGATTCTTTGTCAACTTGTACTGGTTTTATTGATATTGATGGTAGGCCAATAATGCCTGGGTATTACCTTAACCCTAGAGATCCAGGTGACGGTGGAAACCATAATCATAAGGCGTTTTCTGTATTGGCCTATAAAGACACAGTCTGGGTTGGGACTGCCAATGGGATTAACAGAGGCGTTATGGTTAATGAAATCATTCAACAGGGAGAAAACCAAGTTGATATTTTAGACTGTATTGAATGGGTACACTATACTTATGAAAATGGTTTATCAGGTAATTTTGTTGTTGGACTATCCAGGCAGGTTTGGAATAACCAAACGATAATTTGGGCTGCAACTATGAATGCTGATAATGCAGGTGAAGTTCGAGGATTAAGCTATACGCGTGATGGAGGTCTAACATGGAATAAAACTTTATTAGGTCAACGCATATATAACGTATTCGCTAAAGATTCATTGATACTCGCATCCAGCCAGTCTGGTTTGTGGAAGAGTCTCGATGGTGAAAACTGGGCCCTTTTTGATCCTGCAATTGACACAACTTTTTTATCTATTAGTCAAGTACTAACAAATGTCGTATATACATCCGTTTGGGATCAACGTGATTCTTCGAATAATTTTTGGATTGGGACACCTGATGGACTAGCATTTTCTTCAGATGTTCATGGTGCCAGTTGGACTATTTATCAGGCTGAGTATGATTCTATAGAATTTTATGCTTACCCCAACCCATTTTCACCATACAATCATAATCAATTAGGGAATGAAGGTTATGTGAGATTTCATACTGGCAATGTCTCTCCTAACCAAATCATTGAATTAGATATTTTTAATTTTGCTATGGAAAAAGTATATCACAAAGATTTTAACTTGAGTAATTACATTGGAGCACTAAAGTGGGATGGGCGTGGCTTGAATGGCAAACTCGTAGATAACGGTGTTTATTTTATTCGTATGAAATATTCTCCTTTTAATAAGAGCCCGCAAGACTACTGGGATAAATTAATTTTAGTGAAATGATGAAAAAAATTCTAGTTATTTTTATTTTAGTTTCTTCTATTTTTTCCCAAGAATGGGGGAGTCAGTCAGGTGGGTTTTTACGAATGGGGACCACGGCTAGGTCAATAGCAATGGGGAGTGGATTCACTGCTGAGTTGGATAAGGGATTTCCTAATTTTCATAATCCTGCCTGGTCTGCATTTTTAATACAACGACATTTTGGCAGCTCATATTCTAACCTTACATTGGATCGCCGTTTGGCTTCAACAAGCATTGCTTTTGCGTTGCCTCCTACAGCAGGAGTGGGTTTGGCTTGGGTATACGGTGGTGTGAATAATATCCAAGGGCGCTACAGTACGGGGATGAAATCAACTAAAATGCAGACGGGTGAGAATGCATTAATTATTACCTTTGCACAACGTATTGTTCCGTGGATTGCAGTTGGCACAAATTTTAAAATTTTACGTTATGACCTTCCGATAACTGAATCAGATCAAATATCTGGGTCAGGCATAGGTTTTGATATTGGCATATTGGTTAAAACAGGCACGTATACTACCCTGGGGATTATGATACAGGATATAAACTCTAATTACCAATGGGATACTAATGAGGTATATGCCCAAGGTGGGCCCTATAAAGAATTATTCCCAACTATTTATAGAGTTGGATCACGCTATAACAATAAAGGCCTTATTATAGTAGGGGATATGGGCATCATTACGGATCATAAGACATATACAGGTTTGCAGCCAAGGCTTGGTGTAGAGTATAGTTTTCTTGATCAATATTTTTTTCGAGGTGGGTATGGTAATGGAAGAATTTCTTTTGGATTAGGCTATCAATATGAGTTATTCAAAAATAAAGATTCGCAAATAGATTATGCATTTTCTTTAGACTGGGTTGCTCAGCCAACTCATACGATTTCATATGCATATAATTTTTAAAGTACTTTTAATACTAATAGTTCCATTATTTGGAATTGGAACTCAGTTTTTAGTTTTACCTTTTTCAACACAAGAGATGAGTTTAGGTCCACACCCGGCACTACCAGGATCATCTCCTACCAACCCTGCTCTATTTACAGCTTATGAAGATCACCCGGTATTTGGTCTAGATCGAGGTACTTGGTTTGGAGATATTGTACTCGCACAGTTTGGATATAATTTAAATCGAAATAATTTTATAAATCATTTAGGTATTAAATATGCGAGTATTACAGATTTAGAGTTTAGAAAAGAAATCCCACAAGATGATGCGTTAGCACAATTTACATCTTATGGATTAGCCTTTGATGTTGGGACAGCATTCGCAAGAGGTGGCCAAAAGTTTGGTATCTCGCTTTCATATATTCAATTTGGTATTTTTACTGAAAAGTCCACAGGTGTTGGACTTAGTTTTGGCTATGCCCGTGATTTAAAAAGGGGATTAAAAATAGGAATAGCACTAAATAATTTAGGCAAAATGGGACCACTTAATTCAAGGTCGCCAGCTTTACCAAATAGATTTTTAGCTGGAGGTTCAAAAAAACTGGTTTTTAATGAATATATAAATATTCTTTATGGTTCTATAGGCTATAATTCCATTACAGGGATAAATACATTATACTTTGGCAATTCCTTCAATTGGAATCGTCTTAGCATAAATGCTGGATTATCTTCTTCAAAAGATATAATTCAATCTTCAATGGGTTTTAGGTTAAATATTCAACGTTATGCAGTAGAGTATGGTATCCGTTTTGGTCCTCAGGCATTGGGGATACCGCAAATGATAACCCTAAGGATAATATTGCCGTGAGTAAATCTGATTTACGATCTCCTATAATATACATACTCACATTTATAATTGTGATTCTTCTGGTTATGATGAAAAAAATGGATGATCAAAATAAAGAAAAGTCATTTGAAAAAAGAATGGAGCAGTTGGAAACAAAAATTGAAAATGTTAAAAAAGCGAACAAAAAAAAACAGCATAAAATTTCGCCAGAGATAGATCCTCCTTATATAAAAGGAAGGATTGGAATTATAATTGATGATTTTGGATATAGAAATGATGAAGTATCTGATGGTTTTCTAGAATTAAATGCAAGTCTTACTTATGCAATTATTCCAGGTCATGAGCATAGCAGATCCTTCGGCGAAAAAGCAAAAAATGCGGGCTTTGAAGTAATTGTGCATATGCCTATGGAGAATACTGGGAGAACGTACGGTGAAGAAGAATTTGTTTTAACTACGGAGATGGCTAGTGAAACAATTGAAAGAAGAATAAATAAGGCTTTTGATCAGATCCCCAGTGCGATTGGAATGAATAATCATCAAGGATCTAAATCATCTGCTGACCAATCTGTTATGTCTACCTTGGCAAAAGTTCTAAAAAAACAAAAAAAGTTCTTTGTTGATAGTAGGACAACTGTGGAAACCGTAGCTGAAACAACAATGGAAGTTTATGGTGTCCCAACCGCTAGGCGAAATATTTTTCTTGATAATGATGACGATGAAGAGAAGATTGCAAGGCAATTGAAGAAGCTTGCAATAAAATCTCAAGAGAATGGATTTGCGATTGGTATTGGTCATGTAAAACCAAAAACATTAAATGTTTTTAAACAAGAGATACCAAAACTTCAAAAAGATGGGTATAAGTTTGAATTCGTATCAAAAATGTTACATTAGAATTTTATGTCAATATCTTGTAGAGTAACCCGAGGCGATTTAACTGAGAGTATTCATGTAGCTTTTGCTGTTGCGGTTGACCAAAATGGCCAAATATTTTATTCCGCAGGTGATCCTCAGTACTTGACTTGTATAAGGTCATGTTTAAAACCTTTTCAGGCGGCAGCGTCAATAAATGCTGGCGCTATTGATGCTGCAGGTTTTAATGAAAAACAACTGGCCCTTATGTGTGCCTCACATAAAGGAGAAAATATTCATGTTAATACCGCTCAATCTATGATTGTAAAATTAGATTTGTCGGTTGATGATTATGAATGTGGTTCACATTTGCCATTAGATACTGTAGCTAGACATGGTATGATTCAGAAAAATGAAATTGCAACACCATTACATAATAATTGCAGTGGCAAACATGCAGGAATGCTTGCTCTTGCAAAACATTTGGACAAAGGTATATCAGATTATATTAAAGAAAAACATCCCGTACAAAAAACCATAATGGAATATATTCAAGCAATTACTGGGCAAGAAAATATCAATACAGAAATTGATGGTTGTTCAGCACCAACACCCTTTTTGACCTTGGAAACTATAGCCAAAATGTTTCAACAATTAGCTTTGGGTGAGAGACCGGAACTAAAAAAGGTTTTTGATGCAATGGCATCAAACCCACAATTAATTGGTGGGACAAATCATTTTGATTCTTTATTCATAAAATCTTTAAATGGTAGAGGTATAACAAAAGTAGGTGGTGAATCTATTAGAGGTATTGCTTTAAAAGATGAGGAAAATGGTGCAGTTGGAATAGCAATCAAAATATTAGATGGGAATTTTCGTGCTATGCCAGTTGCAACCATGAAATTACTTGATCATCTAAATTTATTAAATAAAAAGGAGTTAAGTAGGCTAGATAAATTCAGAATGAAAATTTTAAAAAATCATAATGATATAGAAATTGGTCGCATAGAAGCCTATATAGATTATTAAATGCGATTACTAAGATTTGTCCTTCTTTTCTCGATTCTTCAACCTTCGACCGTTAGGGTTGTAACATATAATCTTTTGAACTTTTCCGATGAAGATGAAAGGGAAGATGATTATAGATCAATTTTAGAATTTATAGAACCAGACTTAATTATCGTACAGGAGATAGTAGGGCAGACGGGTTTCTCTCATTTCAAATCTGATGTGTTAGATATAATTGAGCCTAATATATGGTCTAGCGCACCTTTCATTAATCAAAGCGCACAACAAGACATAGCATTGTTTTATAAGGATGCATATTTTACGTTCCTAAGTACATCAGCAATTAGTACTGCACAATCATCAGGAACAAGAGATGTGATTGAGTGGATTATGAAACATAATCAGTCTGATATTGAGTTTAATCTCTATGGTGTCCATTTTAAAGCAAGTTCAGGTACTAGTAATGCTTCAGAACGACTTGAAGAAGCAACAATACTTCGTAACTATCTAAACAACTTATCTGAAAATCATCGATTTATAGTAGGAGGTGATTTTAATATTTATAGTAATAGTTCTTCATCCGAGCCTGCATTTAATATGTTAACTGGTACTAGCGATGATAATGGTGGTCAGTTGTTTGACCCGATCGATCGGATTGGGAATTGGCATAACAATAGTTCTTTCGCAGATGTACACACTCAGTCTACCAGAACAACCAGTTTTGGAGGTGGAGCTAATGGTGGTATGGATGATAGATTTGACTGGCTCTTTGTATCCGAAAACATATTGGATAATGCCTCGAGTATGTATTATATAGAAGATACATATTGGGCTGTTGGTAATGATGGGAACCATTTTAACGATGCCATTAATAACGGTAATAATTCTTCTGTTCCAAATGAAATTGCCGATGCATTACATGAGGCATCAGATCACTTGCCTGTTTACATGGATATATGGTTTGATGATTTGGTGTATTCTGATTATGGTATTATGATCTCAGAAATTATGGTAAACCCGGGATCTGTTTCAGATTCATATGGTGAGTGGTTTGAAATTACAAACACTACAGATTCAACGATTGAAATACAGGGTTGGTCGATTAGAGATGGGAATGGTGACGAGCATATAATTCAGGAAGAGAATCAAACAATACCCGTTTTGCCTGGTAATTATTTTGTTTTAGCACGCAATGGTGATGCCCCATTGAATGGAGGGCTCGATGTAAATTATGTTTATGAAAATTTCTCTCTTTCAAACAGTGAAGACAAAATAATTCTTTTGGATTGGGGAGGTGCTATTGTGGATGAAGTACATTATGATGATTCATGGGCATTCTCCAGTGGAGTGTCAATGGAAATACATGATATTGAAATAGATAATAGCATGATTGAAAATTGGTATGCCGCGACTTTAAGCTATGGATTGGGTGATTTTGGGTCTCCGGGGATACCATATAATGGTACGATTGATATTGGTCATTCAGGCTATTTACCACTAAAATTTAGAGTTTATGAGCCATATCCTAATCCTTTTAATCCAACAATAACTATTCAAATTCAAAATGATATTGTTGAACATTTTCTTATTGAAGTTTTTGATTTATCTGGTAGAAAAGTACAGACCATATACAATGGCTCACTTTATGTAGGCAAAAATGCAATTGAATGGGATGCAAGCTCTCAATCATCAGGAACCTATTTTTTTAAAGTTTCTACCGGTACTAATTATTGTTATAGAAAAGCAGTACTGGTTAAATAGATGTGCCGTCTTTTTTTTATTATAGTGCTCATAGTTCCATTGCTGTCTCAACAAAGAAGTGTCAATAAAATTCAACTTGCATCAGACGAATATGACAAGTTTACTTCTGTAGGTAATTTAGGTTTAACAATAACTAATTTTGGAATTCTTGGGAATGGTTGGAATCGTATGGAAGATGGTAGCATTCATCCCTCTTGCAAGTATAAGCAGCAAACAGAAATTGCTCGCGAGCAGGTAGAACATTTTTCTTATGCTGGATTATGGGTCGGAGGGATTGTAAATGGAGAAAGAAGAGTGTCTACAGCTATTGTAGATGGCGTATTTGAATCAGGAAGTGAGGGGTTTGAATTATTTGCTAAAAATCCGATTTTAATTCAATCTTCAATCTCATCCACAACTCAAGATTCTATGGCACAATATTATTCACCAAATGCTGTCTCTCATCAGGATATGCTGATACATTTCAAAGATTATGGAGATGATTATTCTGATGACATGGGCATAACAAATCATATACCTCTTGGAATTGATATTCATTTAGAAAGCTATGCTTGGAATTATTCTTATGCAGATGCATTTGTTATATTGAATTATAACTTTAAGAATTTATCACCAGATACAATAAAAAATATTTATGCTGGAATTTGGGCGGATCCCTCAGTAGCAAATTTTAATTATACAGATTATTATACACCTGGTGGTGGCTTTACCTGGTATGATAATTTGGATGGTTTTGACGAGACCACAGATATTGCAGGTTTTAATAGAGATATTGCGTATCAATATGATGCAGATGGTGATGATGGATGGGCACAGTCGTATATTGGAATATCAGTTTTGGGAAGCTCCATACCTATGAATTATGTTAATACAAACTATTCTCAATGGGTATGGACAAATTCAAGTAACAGTGATTATCCAGCATATAGCATGCCAATAGATGATAATGAAAGGTATGAAAAAATGTCTACTTCTGTACCGAAAGGAACAGGTCCTGAATATACTTCTGAAGGTTATCCTGCTTCAGAAAATAGCTGGCTTTTTCTTGTCTCTGCTGGTCCTCTCGGAACTTTTCCAAATCAGGATACAACACTATGGAGTTTACCCCCTGGAGATTCCTGCAGTATGGCATTTACTGTGGTATGTGGTCTTTGGTCAGATGGTTTTAGTGGCGATTCGCCGGGACGGAGAGAGAAGCTCCATGTGAATTATGATTGGGCCCAAAAAGCATACGATGGAGAAGATAAAAACCGTAACAATATTTTAGATGAAGATGAAGATATAAATAATAACCAAATCATTGATCGATATATTTTACCAGCACCACCACCTGCCCCAAACTTGTATGCTCAAATAGAATCAAAAAAAGTGACTTTATTTTGGCAAAATAATTCTGAATCATTTTTAGATCCAATTAGCCAGCAGGCTGATTTTGAAGGATATAGGGTCTATGGTGCTCGAAAAACAAATAATGAATCTTTAGGAGAGTTTTCACTTTTACTTGACATAGATAAAAAGAATGATATTGGCTATAATACTGGATTTTCAATGATAGAGATTGTCAATGACTATGGAGAGCCGGATAGTGTTTTTATTGATGGGGTCAATTATCATTATAAATTTGAGAATTCAGGAATTAAAGATGGATGGTTAAATTACTATGCTGTTACAGCTTATGATCAGGGTGATCCTAATGCAAATTTAGAAAGTCTGGAAAGTTCGCTCTATGCTAATAGAGTTTATGTTTATCCGGGTATACCAGCAAATGAGCAGATAGTATGGCAGGGAGAGCCGACGGTATATCCTAACCCTTATAGGGGGCAGGCACTGTGGGATGGTTATGGAAGTAGAAATAAAATGATATGGTTTCGTAATTTACCATTGGAAGCAGAGATTCGAATTTTTTCTCTTGCAGGCGATTTGGTGGATATTTTACATCATAATAAATCCTATAAAGGACAGGATATCAATAATATCGATGCGCAAAAAAATCCTCTTATGTCAGGTGGTGAGCATGCCTGGGATATGATTACCATGCATGATCAGGCAACAGGATCGGGGCTCTATCTTTTTACCGTTGAAGATAAAAATTCAGGACAAATCAAGGAAGGGAAATTCTTGATTATAAAATAAAAAAAAGGAAATAAAATGAGAAAAAAGGTATCATTATTTTTGTTTATAGGTCTTTTGTTTGGACAAATAGACTATGAAACACAAATTCAAACAATATTTAACAATAATTGTACTAATTGTCATGGAAACTCAGGCGGTTTAAATCTTTCTTCATATGATAATCTGATGACTGGTGGGAATAGTGGTGATGTTGTTGTTCCCAATGATCATGAAAACAGTATTCTTTGGCAGAAGGTTGATAGTGGTGAAATGCCTCCAGGAAACAATGAAGATTTGACATCAGATCAGATTGATTTGATTGCAGTTTGGATTGATGAAGGAGCTTTAGAGGCACCGGTCGTAGATGTAACTGGTCTCTTTTTTAGTGAATATGGGGAGGGATCTTCCAATAATAAATATCTAGAAATTTATAATGGAACTGGATCGGAAGTAGATCTAACCAGCTTGGCATTTCCAAGTGTAGCTAATGATCCAACCACAGAGGGTGAGTATGAATACTGGAATACTTTTCCAGATGGTGCAGTAGTTGCCGCTTCTGATGTATATATAATTGCTCATCCGGAAGCAGACCAAATTATACTTGATCAGGCAGATCATACCTTTACATACCTCAGCAATGGGAATGATGGTTTTTGTTTAGTAGATGGGACAGAAGATTCATATACCATCGTAGATTGTATTGGTGACTGGAATGGTAATCCTGGAGATGGCTGGGATGTTGCTGGGGTCACAGAAGCGACTATGAATCATACACTGGTAAGACAGGCAAATGTTACAGAAGGAAATAGTGGTGACTGGAATAGCTCTGCAGGAACGAGTGAAGAAGATTCAGAATGGATTGTATTAGACCAAGACACCTGGGACTATCTAGGATCTCACCCACATGAAATTTCTGGTCCTTTGCCAACGGTTGTTGTGAATGAATTTTTAGCAGATGCCGGAGAATGCTGTGGTGTGGAGATCTTTGGAGATGCCGAAGACTTCGTAGAATTATTTAATTATGGTACGGCGGCAGTTGATATTACCGGTTGGGGTTTTAGTGATACAGATGGAGAGATTGCAACTGTTGCAATAGATACCTCAATAGCACCAGGTAGTTTTATAGTTTTATGGTATACAGGAAATGATGATGCTGTTTTTCCAGAAATTGATGCAAAACTAAGTGGCTCTGGTGAAGCAATATACATTGCAGATTCCAGTGGTAATACAGTTGTATATATGGAATTCAACGAACAAACTGAAGACATATCTTTTGGCAGAATGCCTGATGGTGGAGATACATGGCAATATTTTGATCCGCCTTCGCCTGGTGAATCAAATGAAGCTTCAGGGGGAGATTATACAGCTATTTATGACATACAGTTTGTGCCAGACCCTGACTCAGATGATGCAAGCCCCTTGAATGGAGAAGAAGTAACCATTCATGGAGTCGTAACTGCAGAATTTTGGGGATCAGATCAATATCGTTACATGTTTGTACAGGATGCTGAAGGTCCTTGGAATGGTATAGTATGTTTTGAATATGATGGCTGGCATTTATTTCCATGGGTTGATGCTAGTGGCAATGCTCATCCAGGTCCAGGTGAAGGAGATGAGGTAACTCTCACTGGTACAATTGAGGAATATTATAACCTGACAGAGCTTGCTAGTGTAACCTCTGGAATTGTTCATGGAGCATCTGATGAAGAGTTGACCCCATCCTTGATCTCGATATCTGAGATTGGTGAAGCGTATGAGGGTTGTTTAATAGCAGTTGAAGATGTAGTAGTGACCGACCCTGACCTCGGGTATGGAGAGTGGGAATTTGGCGACGGAGAATTGACAGCCAGGTGTGATGACAAGTGGGATTACTTCTACTATCCTGTAGAGGGTCATCAACTTGCAGATATTGTAGGTGTTCTTGACTATAACTTTAGTAATTATAAGTTGCAGCCAAGGTTGGCACGAGATATGGTCGAAGAGGGTGTGACTAGAATCCAGAGAGTGCAGCAGGTTCTTTATAGCGACCTTATGAAAGCGGGAGAAGATGCTCTATCAGATACTTCATATATGTTGCAAGATACCGTAACGCTTGAAGGAATTGTTACAATGCCTACAGGATTGAGTTATGCCGGTGAGGGGGTGAAATTTATTTTTGCGGATATTAATGGAGGTCCTTGGAGCTCTATTTTATCTTATGACCCAGATAGTTCGGCATTTCCCAGCCTTTTTGAAGGAGACTTAATCCAAGCGACGGGCTACGTTTATGAGTATACAACTGGTCCTGCAAATATGACAGAATTGTTTATTACAGAGCCAATCAATATCATTGATTTTGAGCAACCTTTACCAGTAATTGACACGATTAACACGGGGGATTTACGTTGGCCTACTGAAGCAGAGCAATGGGGAAATGTTATGGTTCGTGTGGAAGATGCTGTAGTTACGGGCAATGATTTTCAATATGAAGTGTTTGAAGCTGATGATGGTTCAGGAGCAGTCTTGATTGATGATGATTCAGATAGTATTCAAACCTATTTTGAAATGATAGGCCCTCCACCGGTTGGCTCATTGATACAGTCTATGGAGGGATGGCTATACCATCATTATGGTAGCTACGATGATTCTACGGCATATAAGCTTTGCCCTCTTTATCCTGATGATATTGAATTCGGTTCAGGCCCGCCATCTATATCAGGTTTGTCCAGAACCCCGTGTGCACCAATGAGTAGTGACAGTGAAGTAGAAGTATCCTGCATAATCTTGGATAATTCTACAATCTCTGAAGCGCTAATACATTATTCCGTGGATGGAGGAGAGTATATTACAGCGACGATGACATCAGATGGAGATTCAACTTTCACGGGAGTAATGATGGTTATGAATGCAAACACAGTGCATTATTACATTTCTGCTACGGATGATGGCGCAGATCAATCAGAGCCAAAAACAAGTATATACCCGTACGACATTGAATATGAGCAACTCGGATTCCATGTTACAGATGATCTAACGATTGCCATGATCCAAGAGACACCGTGGCCTGCCGGGAATACCCTTTATAATGGCTGTAATGTGTCATTGTCTGGAATTGTAACTGCAGATACAGCTCAGTACAATAGTATTTATAGTGCATATGCACTACAGGATGGCTCAGGACAATGGAATGGAATGATTTTTGATACAGATGAAATAGTTCAACTAACCAGAGGCGATGATGTATCCATAACAGGGTTAATCACTGAATCGGCAGTCGGAGATGAATTTGGATATCAACTTGATGGAAATACCCGATTGGTCAACGCAGCTGTAACGATTAATTCTTCAGGGAATAATACCCCAAGTCCATTGGTTACAAGTTGTGAAGACCTAACTCAAACTGCAGAAGAAGTGGAATCTTATGAAGGAGTATTGGTCAAGCTGAATAATGTTACGATTTCTTCAGTCAACCAGTATGATTGGGCCATAACAGACGCATCTGGATTTGAGGCGTTGATTGATGATGATATGGCAACGATGGAGGGAGATAATATGATGGGTTCTTTAGCAGAGGGTCAAGAAATAGAGTTTGTTATGGGTGTTTTTAATTTTAGTTATGGTACCTATAAAGTTCAAATTCGTGATGGAAATGATCTAGGCAGCATGGGCGGAGTTAACAATGATGTTGAGATAAATCCTTATGAGTATGCCCTCTTTAATAATTTCCCCAATCCATTCAATCCTGAGACACAGATTCGTTTTTCTATTGGTGGGCAGGAAAATGTTAAGTTGGTAATCTATGATATGATGGGACGTCAGATTAGGACACTTATAAATGGTGACTCATACTCCAGCGGTTTTCATGTTGTAAATTGGAATGGTCTTGATATGAAAGGCCAGAGAGTTCCTTCAGGTATGTATATCTATAGAATTAAGGCCGGTGATTTTATTTCTGATAAAAAGATGCTTCTGGTAAAATAAGAAATAAACAGGGCGGGTATACCCGCCCTGTTTTTGGTAGAAATCCCTGAAAATTATAAAAATATTTTTTCTATTATTTATTCTTTCCTGTAGTAGGTGGGAATATGAAGACCCCTCTGTCTCAATTGATCCTAATCCACCGGAGACTTATCTCTCTCTTATTGCTATCGATACTATTTATGCTTCAATGGATTCTATGGGTAATATGATCTACGCAATAGACGAAGAACCAGGCGGAGAGTATCTATGGGATACACTTTCAAATGCTTTAACTACCATTACCTCAAGCAGGCAGGAATTACATTGGTGGGGTGAAGATACAGATGGCGATGTTGTTGGCTATTATTATAAATGGAGTAGTGATTCGATTTGGACATATACTGATTTGGAGAGTGGTATTTTTTATGTTCCCATTAGATCTGATTTAGATGCATTTACATTTGAAGTTAAGGCAGTAGATAATAATGAACTCATTGACCCCTCTCCTTCTAAGCTCACGCTTCCTATAAAAAACTCAGCACCAGAGATCTCTTTTCGATATTTATCCAATCCTCTAATATCTGATATTGGGGGAGATACTAGTTTTACATTTCCTACTCGAACTTTTGTATGGGATCTGTATGACCAAGATGGGAACGAAACAATAACAGATATATTTTATGCATTGAATGATACTTGTGAAAATTGTTGGGTACGATTGGATGGTGATGAGACAAGTCTAACACTTACAAATTTAGATGAGGGAGCCCAAACGATCTTTTTAAAATGCCGGGATATTGCTGGTGCTGAAAGCAATACGATCCACTTTCCTGATTCAAGTAGCTCAGCAGATGCCCAGCATTGGATCGTAAACCCTATAATTGGAGATGTGTTAATTGTAGATGATTACCCCTTAGATAATTCAAATAACGCCCTTAGCTGGTATAAGGGTATGATGGATACTCTTATCGGTTTTGGACAATACTCCTTTTGGGAGATTGGTGATGAGTTACCATATTCATCTACTGATGTCACTGCAAACCTGAATTATTTTAAACATGTTATTTGGTATGCGGCCTATAACAATACTGCTTCTGCAAATGATACTTATAACAGAGCTGAAGCAAGCCTAGTAAATTTTATTATGGGTGGTGGCAATTTATTCATCAACCCCATAGATTTTGAAGATACTACTTTTACTTGGTTTCCTTTAGACTCATTGGTGACAATAAACCCTAATGGACGTCTTCTACCAAATAAGGTACTGGTAAGCCCTATTGATTCTCTTTTGAACCTCTCTGTTTCTCATTTAATAGCTGTGAAAGTAAAAGGTTTTTGGCCCGATGTATCTGAATTTGATCAGTTAACAGAGATATATCATATGGCAGATCCACAGGGTAGCGATACCTGGGTTGGAAACCCAACCGTATGCAGCATGGGTCAATATCGTGTTTCACCTACTTTGTTATCAGGAAAAGTTGTTATTATGACCTTGCCGCTACATGATGGTTATAGACCAAAACTTCAAGGAAATGGGTCAGCAATTAAACTGTTTCAATATCTGTTTGAGAATGAATTTTAAAATAAAATATCTGGTTTTCAGTTCATTTTTTTTATTATTACGAGCTCAGGAGTTGGGATCCATAACTGGCCAAATAACGGAATCGACCACAGGTGATAAAATGCCAGGAGTCAATATCATGGTTAAAGGTACTTATTATGGTGCGGCTACTGATCTCGAAGGCAAATATCAAATCAGGGATATAACGCCTGGAAGCTATGATATAGAAGTATCCATGATAGGATATAAAATTTTATTAAAAACAGGAGTAATAATTAATTCAGGTGACACTAATATTCTTAATTTTTTAATGGAAGAAACGGTGCTGAGTTTCGGTGAGGATGTTGTTGTTATGGGAAAAAAGCCTCTTTTTGATGTTGATGAAACCGCATCAGTAACAAGAGTGCGTAAAGAAGAGATTGAGACAAAAGTTGTTTCTAGTGTTGAGGATATTTTATCAGAACAAATTGGTGTTACTACACAAGATAATGAGATTCATATTAGAGGAGGGAGGATTGATGAAAGTATGTTTATTGTTGATGGTTTCTCAATAAAAGATCCTCTATCTGGCTATTCAGGAAATCTTTTTGTAAATGCTGATGCGATTGAAGAATTAGAAATTGTAACGGGTGGTTATAATGCGGAATATGGTCAGGCAATGTCCGGTGTTGTAAATATCAAACTTAAAGAAGGTGGGGATCAATATGAAGGAGCGTTTAAATTTTCCAGCGATAGAATAGTTGCAGAGCATTCCAATTCTGACAAAATAGAATTTAATCTAGGAGGTCCTAATCTAATTTTTGAAACTATTCCAAATTGGCTAGGTGTAGATCTACCAGGGGATTTTTCATTTTTTTTAAATGGTTATGCAAGGATGTATGATGGGAACCTTCCAATAGCATCAAAATTATATCCACACCGATATTGGAATTTTCCATTAATAAGTGATGCCAAAGCAGATGGTATAATGACTCGCTTTGCAAGCAGAGAAAACAATGACTGGCATGTACTTTATAAAATGACTTGGGGACTAACTGCAAAGAAAAAACTTTCACTGTCATATGATGCATCAATCAATATCAATCAAGGATATTTTATGCCTAGAGCTTTTGGATCTACTTATTTCCCGTATAGATATATGAATATTCTTGATAATTATAACACCATAACCAGAGATACCCGTTTATTTAATCTGAACTGGACTCATACAATTTCAACGCGCTCATTTTATGAGTTCACTATTGGAAAATTTACTACTATGGAACACAGTGCGGTTCAGGATTTACATTGGGATCAATATATAGAAAGACTGGACCTTGAGCCTATAAACTACAACCTAGATAATACAGATCTAGATGGGAATATTTATGTAACGTATGGTGATGAGTTTTACGATACAGGATTTGCTCCGGAATGGTATGATGTTTCCAGTGAAAATACTAGACTGGATTTGGATTGGACCTATCATACTGAATATCGACATAAGTTGAAAACTGGTTTTGAGCACACCATAACAGATATTCAGGTTTTGGATATTGATGAACCTTGGAGTGGATCATCCGGATTTGGTGCAAATTACGATAGTTATAGTGCTAAAACATATTTTGGAGCTTTTTATTTACAAGATCGAATTATTTTTGAAGGCATGACACTTAATCTTGGATTTCGTTCTGATTACTGGATTCCAGGAAGGTACGTAGAAGACGCAATCAAAGATACAAGTAGTATTATTATTACAGATAAAGCTCGAGAGTTATTTAACAACGAGACATTCGAATTTCCCTGGTTTGGAGACCCTTATAAAATGAAGGCAAGGCTCAGCCCTCGCTTTGGCATTTCACATCCTATTACCGATAATGATGTACTCTATTTTTATTATGGGCATTTTTCGCAGTTACCTACTTTTCAGTATGTCTACGCCAAAATTAACTCGAAAGCTCAATCTACTTATCAGGTTTTTGGTAATCCTAACCTTAATCCTAAAACAACTGTGCAGTATGAATTGGGGGTTAAACATCGTTTCAGCGAAGATCAAGTATTAGAATTAAAAGCCTATTGGAAAGATATGTTTGACTATGAAACGTCCCAAACTATTAGGCCATCGAATCCAAAATATGCTCACCTATCATTTAATATGTATTTTAACGCAGATTACGCAAGAGCACGAGGTATTGAAGCCATTTTGAAGAGTAGGCTATTAAATAACTGGTATATAGATTTGAATTTTAATTATAGTATTGTGACAGGAAAGAGCTCATCTCCACTTGATAATTTATTAGTGCAGGCAGGGCAACTATCAGAAAAACCACTTGGTGAAAATTATATGAGTTGGGATAGGCCGCTCCATTTTTTTACAAACTTAAATTATTCTCATCCAAGCCTCTGGGGTGTATCAGCTAGATTAGAATTTGAATCAGGTCGGAGATATACTCGTTCCATTCAGGATACTATAATCTATGTTGATGAAAAGGCATACTACGATGGCCCAAGAGAAGATGACCGTCCTTATGCTTATGTAAGTGAGATACCCAAAAAGAATATCGATTTAAAACTTTACAAGACTCTTATCTTTAAACGATTTAAAATAAAAACATATGCTGAAATAGAAAATTTAATGGATGAATTAATACCTAGACGAATTAATCCTTATACGGGTCGTGGATATGATCCTGGAGAAATTTTTGGTTATCAACTTACTAATAGTCCTAATCCAAATGAGGATCCATCTCGATATGGACGACCAAGATCAATAGAACTAGGGTTTCAAGTAATTTTTTAAAAATGATGCATTCTATAAAATTACTTTTATTTGGTTTTCTTTTTACTTCAGTTAGTTTTGGCCAAAATTTATTCCCTATTTTAGGCGGCCAACGTGCAGGAACATCTGTTTTTACATTTTTAAATATTGGTGTTAGTGCTAGAGCAGTAGGTATGGGTGAGTCGGTAGTTGCATTAAACCAAGATGCTGCAAGTGTATATTACAATCCGGCTACTATTGCTCAATTAGATAAAACAGAAATTACAATATCTCAAATTCAATGGCCTGCAGATATCTATTATGATTATTTTAGTTTTATCCATCGATTAAGGGGTAGACATTATTTTGGATTTAATGGTGGTATACTGCATATGAAACCAATGATGGAGACTACTGAGTATTATCCTGAAGGCACTGGTAATTATTTTTCTTATCAGGATCGTTTTTTGGGATTTACTTATGGTGCAAAGATGACGGATCGATTTAGCTTTGGATTAACCATTAAGCATGTCTCTGAAGATCTTGCCGATTATAATATGAATGCAGTTCTTATGGATTTGGGGACCTTTTACTGGACCGGGTATGGCTCACTACGGTTTTGTGCCTCGCTCTCTAATTTTGGAAAACAAGTTTCACCAGCTGGTACTTATGAAAAAAGAATTCTTGATCAAAATTCAGGCGCAGAGATAAAGGAAATAATAGAATATGAAAACTTTTCTCCTCCAACCCAGTTTAGGGTTGGAGCTGCAGTGGATCCTTTTAAATCTGAAAGTCAGCATTTGACGCTTTCGTTGCAACTAAATCATCCTGTGGATAATGCTGAATATATTGTTAGTGGCTTGGAATATTCTTTTATGAATTTATTTTTTATAAGGTCAGGGTATAAGTTCAATAAAAAAGAAGAAAACTTAACTTTTGGGTTTGGTCTAATTGCTCAAGTTAGTTCTTTTAAGATAAAGGTAGATTATGGTTATGCCAACTTTGACCATTTAACTGATCCAAAACGATTTAGTATAGGCTTTTCATTATGATAAAACATATCAGTAACCCTTTTATATTACTTTTATTTTTATTGTTTTCTTGCATCGATCGTTTTTTGATTCCTGAAGATATTCAAACACAAAATTTAAGCGACTTTGGTGCGGGTGATACAACATATCTACAAATTAAACCAATTTGGAATGAGTTGTACGGGCTTAATACACCTGTAGAAATTTCAATTGCACAAGATGGTCGTATTTATGTAGCAGATAAGGGGACTAATTCAATAATAGTCTTTGATCAGGATGGGGATAGACCATCGGGATTTGAAAAGTTATTATCGCTTGAAGATGACTGGGGTAATCCCATTGCACCCATTGATGTTGATATAGATAAAAAAATGAATATCTTTTATATTGATGGTTCTCAACGGATATTTGTATGGAATCAATACTGGGATGAGGTTGGTATCCATAAAGTTTCTGTCAGCGGGACGTTCATGCATACTTTGACCGGGGTTGATACAGTAGTAACTGCTGGAACAGAGATTTGGTTCTCCTTACTAAATGATAACGATTGGAGTATAGTAGAGGTTAGCAAGACCGATGATCAGGCTTTGATAGATTCCTTAACTCATCCCCATATATTTTATGATGGAGGAAATGAAATTAATGCTTACCTAGATACTTATTACCAATCTGACTCCAGTCAATTCACGGGTCTAACTGCTCCAGCAGATGATGAAAATATGATTTTTGTTAGTGATAATTATGGTGGGCAGAATAACCAATACCGGATTATAAAGATTGATTTTAAGCGGTCCCTAATCTTAGAACTCAATAGTGGGGATTTAGTATGGGCTTACACTGGACATTTTGGCGGGACAGTAAAGGGGTATGGGACTGGCGCTGGTACGGTAAATCAACCTTTAAGTCTTGATGTGGATTATCAGGGGAATATATATTACACTCAGGCAGGTAATTATTTCCCTGTACATATGATTTCTCCTAATCTCACTGGTGACTTTGCTGTCTATACATCTGGTTTTCAGCCGGATGCGGATGATATTATGAATCCAGATTTGTTTGAAAATTCTATTGATGTTGCAGTGGATAATAATAAGAATATTTATGTAGTTGATCAGCTTAATGCAGATGTTTCTGTATTTAATTCGTATGGGACTTTTTTTAAGAAGGCAGGATATAAGAAAAATTTAGAAAAAATTATGATAGAACCTGTAGCAGCCACTGTAGACCGTAGAGGTGTATTGTATGTTTGTGATAGTGGTGCTATATATCGTTTTAAATTATCAAATACAATAAATGAAGATCTAACAATAGAGGATTGATGAAATATTTTCAAATTAAATATTTTAAATATGTTTTAATTCTAACTTTTTTAATTGCCCAAGATGAGAATGATGTTTCATATGTTAGATACTTTGAATCAGATTTTAATTTTAAAGCAGACCTATCTATGTTGTCTACAGCTAGGCGTGGGAAGGCCCATTTAGCTGTAGGTTATAATGAACAAAATCAACCAATAAAAATCCAGTATATATCACAAAATGGAGTAACCAAAAAACTTGAAATGCTCAAATATGATCAAGTCGGAAAACTTATTGAACGTGGTGAGTATAATGATGCTATGAGATATCTGCATCTTATTGTTTATGGTGAAAATGAACCATGGAGCAGAGAATATCGCATCTGGCGCTATAAGTTAAATGAACCATTAACTTTTAATGATCAACAAACTCATTTTACATTTATTGATGGTGCACAAGTATCAAAAATTGTCTTTCAGACTATAGATTCCCAAAAATATGGGCAAATTGAATTGGAATATGATTATCTAGGTTATTTGTCTGAAGAACGCTGGCGTGACTTACCGTCTGCACGAGTTATTCGGAGGTTTAAATACAAATTTGATATTATCTACCATGATAAAGATCCAAGCACGGTTGTTCAAATTTGGGAATATGGACATAATGGAGAATTGATTTCTAATGTAGCTGTAGATATGGCACCACCGGATCAGTTATATCTTATTCCTCCTCCTAGATCACATAATACCTTAGATGAGGTAGATATAATTGCTAAGGAGATTAAAGAAAGTCGAATTTTAGTCCCTCATGGTGGAATTATTCCCCGTACTGAATGGGACGAACTTATTTTGTTAAATGGAGAACGTTTATTTGTAGATTATTTTACCGTCTCAGAGAATGGAATACAGTTTCGTATGGAAGGAGAAGACAATATTCTTACTCTTCCTTTACACCGTGTACGTTCTTTGACGTCCCGCATGGGAGATGTAATTTATCCTAAACCTATTAGTAGAAGAACCCAATGAAAAAACATATAATTTTTTTAATTCTGACATATTTTAGTTTATGTTTGTCGCAAGAATATCCGCCACCGACAGATTTAATTACTACCCCAACTGCGGGTACTCTAATGCGGGGCAGTTATTCAATGGACATGCGTATTCAGGCCGATGGAGGTTTGATTGTTGGTTTAAGTGCAGGTATAACAGACCGGTTTCAATTCGGCCTATCTTATGGATCTCCGAATCTTATTGGTGATGATAGTTTACATTGGTATCCTAGGCCTGAAGCAAAATTAAAGTACCTTGTTATTAATGAAAATCTGTCTTTACCAGCACTCGCTCTTGGTTTAAATACTCAAGGTTTTGGAAATTACTATGCTGAAGATAGTCTCCAGCGCTATGATACAAAAGCACTTGGCGTCTATGGTGTTTTTTCAAAAAATTGGATATTACCTTTGGGAAATATGGGTCTACACACAGGAATAAATTATAATTTTTTGGAGTCTGCGGATGGAGATAAAGATCTTAATTTTTTTACTGGTTTTGATCTTGAGCTTAATCCTGAATTTTCTATTTTAATTGAGTACAATAGTGCGTTAAATGAAAATGATATGACAGCAAAGACCATGTCTATCAATCGTGGAGGTTACTTAAATGCTGCCTTGCGATGGTCTTTTGTTGAATCATTGCACCTTGAATTAGATTTAAATAATCTTCTATATAATGCTGATCATAAAGAAGTTGAATATTTTAAAAGAGAAATTAAGATTACATACATTGAATATTTTTAATATAAAATACTTTATGAAATGCCATCTTATAATTATAGCATCTTTTTTTTCATTTTTATTTGCAGAGCAATCTCCTTTTCAAAAAGGTTTAAAATCATTTCAAGGTAGAGCTGAAGGTGCAAATGGTCTTGATGTAAAGTCTGAACCGATCAATTATGCTATAGAAGAGTTTAAAAAAGCTTATAAAAATTCAGATAAGGAGTTAGAAGCTGGTATCTATCTAATGCGTAGTTATTATTACAAAGGAAAGTATGCAATAAAAGATGATGAAGGGAAAAAGGTGGTCTTTAGCGATGGCAAGGCGCTTGGAGAAAAATTAATAAAAAAATATCCAAAATCGCCAGCAGCACATTACTGGTTTTTAGTAAATCTTGGTAGCTGGTCTGAAGTCTACGGAGTTATCGCTGCAGCCAAAGAAGGAGTCGCCAATATTATGCGTGACCATGCGAAAATAATCATAGAACTTGATCCTAAATATTCCAATGGCGGTGGTTATTTTATGCTTGGCGCCATTCACTTTAAATCGCCATATATTCCTTTTATATTATCATGGCCCAATAATAATAAAGCTATAGAATATTTACAAAAAGCTTTTGAAATTGGGACATCTACCCCAACACAAACGGTCTACCTAGCGCGTGCTATGTACAAGAATGGACAGAAAGATAAAGCAAAATCTCTGTTAAATGGGCTATTACAGAAGCCACTTTCTGAATCGGAGACAGTAGAAGACTTGGTTCAACACCAGCTTGCAAGAGAATTGCTTGGAGAGTGGAAATGAAAAATTATATAGTCCTGATTTTTATGTTTTCTATTTTATTTAGTCAAGAAGAGTCGATTATTTATTGGAATAGTTTGGCAACTGATGTAACTGTAGGTGTTCCGATTGCTGAAGATGAGACTCTTGTGGGTGGAAGGATTCAAATAGAAGTTAGTTTTGATGGTGGAAAATCTTTTAACCAAATGGGTGAACCTTTCCAAATTGATGAAGGTGATGTAGACGATCTAAAACAGGTTTCGGTTGATGCGGAAATTTTTGAAAAAATGGCTGGATTCAGTGAAGGAGGTAAAGCGCAATTCAAAGCTACAGTTTGGGATAGGGCTGGGAATAGCATTAATGGATCTGTGAGTGATAGTATTTTAACAATTGATGAGGTTTTGCCAACCCTTGTTGATTTAAAGGTTATTTCATCAAATGTAAATAAATCATTAGTTATGCCAGATGATTCAATAACATTTCAGTTAAACACAAGTGAACCAATAAAAAAACCGGAGTTTATAATCAATGGTGAATACAATGATAATGCCATAGGAGTTGGAAAGTCTTGGATGTTAGTTTACCATGCTAACGATACGGATGATGGGCAAATAAATTTCGAAATAAATTATTCTGACTTGGCTGGTAATCCAGCTGCTTCAGTCTCTGTAGCAACTGATAGTTCGGTAATTACTATGGATGGTACTTTGCCAGAATTAACTGAAATTAATTTATATACTAATAATACTTATGATAAGTCACTAGCAGTTAAAGGCGATTCAGTTTTTCTTAGATTTATTTCTTCTGAATATATTAAAGAATTAAATGTTATTATTAATAATACAGATGGGAAGTTGTTAAGAGAAGAAAATCTAAAATTTGAATTTTATCATGTATTTACTGAATCTGATTCCCAAGGAGTAATACCTATTAAACTGGATTATAAAGATAAGGCTGGGAATATTGGAGAGACTATCGATGAAACAAGTGATGGTAGTCAAGTAGAATTAGATATGCAACCACCATTAGAATTTAAAGTGCAGACGGTTGGTTCTTTGCAAGGGGAATCCAGTCGCAAGGCTAAGCAAACTAAAAATAAAAAAATAAAATCTAAATCTGGTGGAACGAGCGATTTTGGGTTGTTGGCAATCATAGTGTTATCAGTTTTAAGTTTGTCTGTTTTATTAGTTTGGATTTCTTGGTTTATGATTTTTAATAAGGCTGGGCAAGCGGGTTGGAAAGCCTTAATCCCATTGTTTAATATATTGGTTTTTACTAAAATTGCTGGAAAACCTATTTGGTGGATTGCTATTTATATTTTTCTACCTTTAGGACACATTATATCTGCATTAGATGTTTCAAAATTATTTGGGAAAAAAATAATTTTTGCAGTTGGTTTAATTTTATTACCGCCTATTTTTTTCCCTTTGCTTGCTTTTGGGAAAGCACAATATATAAAGCCGAAAAGTTAGATTAATAAAATTTTATGAATCAAAAAAATAAAAAAAGATCTCTGGTAACTGGTGGGACTGG
>Ga0066836_10000078_pt1 | contig 36670 bp, 33 predicted proteins | sample ETNtaG_18_FD_71568 | JGI IMG/M metagenome (GOLD analysis project Ga0066836, IMG submission 71568) | Marine microbial and viral communities from oxygen minimum zone, Eastern Pacific Ocean - ETNP201302SV91 | ecosystem: Environmental > Aquatic > Marine > Oceanic | place: Pacific Ocean: Eastern... | reverse complement strand
TGGGAAAGTCAGCCTTGTTTTGACTGGTGATGGTAAATCTAAAGAATCTAAAGAATCTAAAGAATCTAAAGAATCTAAAGAATCTAAAGAATCTGCCCCATCAAAGAATGAGGACACTGAAACTTCCGAAAAAAACCAAGCAAGTTTTGAAGATGAGTTTGAGGAAAGTCTTGCTGAAGAACTCGGTGATCTAGGTCCTGAAGCTATTGGCGGCAATCGGCAGTCCAATGGGAATAGGCGAAATAAAGGTCGTGGTGGACGAGGTAGATAGCTAATTTTGGCTCCTCGCTAACCTTTTAATTTTAATATGCCCCTGATGGGGTTCACTCATGGCAGAATTAACGTATGACAAAGATTAGAGTTGGAGTAATTGGCGCAGCTGGGCGTATGGGAGCAACTGTTTGCCAAGCTGTTCTTAACGATCCCTCAACTTCTTTGGAACTCGCGGTAGATGAAAACGCGGTCGGGAACACAATAGATAATAGTGAAATAGAAATTCAGGGAAACCTCTCTAACCTTGAAGATGTAGACGTTGTCGTTGATTTTACAGTGGCTGATGCATCACGAAAGACCCTTCCTTTTCTTGCAGAAAAAGGTATTCATGCAGTGGTTGGAACAAGCGGCCTAGACGAAAAGGACCTCCAGAATTTAAGGGAATGTTTCACGCAGAGTAATTGTATTATTGTCCCCAATTTTTCAATAAGCGCTGTCCTAATGATGAGGCTTGCCGAAATTGCTGCACCCCACTTTGACACCATAGAAATTATTGAATACCACCACAACGAAAAGATTGACGCTCCTTCCGGGACTGCAATAGCTACAGCTGAAAAACTGCAAGCGGCATCCAATGATCTACGGGCTGACCCGACTAGCGACATGGTTCTTGAAGGGGCCCGAGGAGCTAAGGGCGGGGCGCAGATCCCTATCCATAGCGTACGCATGGAGGGGATGTTGGCTCATCAAGAAGTTCTTTTAGGGACGCTAGGTCAGACATTGACTATTCGACAGGATAGCTCCAATAGGTCTTCATTCATGCCTGGAGTTATTATGGCGATTAAGGGAATCGGTAGATTAGAAGGTGTAAATGTCGGCCTTGAAACCTTAATGGATGTCTAAAAGAATTCTCGCAACCATACTAGTAATCGTCGCAGTGGTGACAATGGTAATTTTAGGATTTTGGCAACTGGATCGTCACTCCCAAAAAACTGAAATTAACGAAAGAATAAGCTCTAGGTTAGCTCAACCATCAATTGACTTGAGTGGGTTCATCCTTGGAAGTACTTCTCAGATTGCAGCTTCAGAGTATGAGTATCGTGCCATAACTGTCTCGGGGAACTATAAACAGTCTGAGAGTATCCGTGTCAGAAATCGATCTTTCAAGGGCGTGCCAGGTTTCTGGTTACTTACTCCTCTGGAGCTAAAGAACGGGTCATTTGTAATTATCAACAGGGGGTGGATCCCTATCTCTGCAGAGGATTACCTAGATTCCAAAACCTCAGCCGTAGAGATAACAGGGTTTCTTCGAAAAACCGAATCAGCGAAAGGTCTCCAGAAAGCCGACACAGAGGAGAGAGACCTTGAGAGTCTAGGGAGAGTAGACCTAATTAGGTATGAGAAACAGCTAGGTTACGAAATTTTTCCAATGCATATTCAACTAACTGAGCAAAATCCAGGCCAAATAGATAACTTTCCTAGAATCTTGGATATGCCGGAGTTTGAAGAAAGGCAGCATTTAAATTATGCGGTGCAGTGGTTTATTTTCGCAACCATCGCGGCATTAGGTTATCCCTTAGTGATTTATAGAAGTAAAAAGAATCGCAATAAAGCTCTGGGTCAATCTGACATTCCGATTGACTATCTCTAATTCAATAATTGCAAAGAAATAGTCGCAGGACTGCTAGCCTCCTTAAAGAAGATGAAAGGAAAAGGTATGCCTAAGTTTGGAAGAGTACTCACGGCAATGGTCACGCCTTTCACTGATTCGGGCGATTTGGATTTGGAAGAAGCGTCTCGACTCGCGCGGTGGTTAGTCAAAAACGGAAATGACGGTCTTGTGATTGCGGGAACTACTGGCGAGTCACCAACACTTACGCATGATGAACAAGTTGCTCTGATAGAAGCTGTAGCTGAAGCGGTTGACGCACCTGTCATTGCGGGAACGGGAAGTAACGACACCAAGGCTGCAATTGAGTTGACCAAACGAGCTGAAAAGGTTGGTGCAGCAGGGATTTTGAGTGTTACCCCTTATTACAACCGACCGCCACAAAGTGGGTTAGTAGCGCACTTTTCTCGTATCGCAGAAGCAACAGAACTGCCAGTTATGTTGTACGACATCCCTGTTCGTAGTGGTAAAAAAATAGAAACCGAAACATTGCTAGAGCTCGCACATACTGTAGATAATATTGTCGCTTTGAAGGATGCAGCTGGAAACCCTGGCGAAACAGCTGTATTCCTCTCAGAAGCGCCAGAAAATTTTGAAGTATATTCTGGCGATGATTCGCTTAACCTTGCTCTTCTTGCAATTGGCGCTGTTGGGGTTGTCGGTGTCGCAACCCACTGGACAGGGAAAGAACACCAAAACCTTGTGAAAGCGCTCTTTGACGGGGAAATCAAACAAGCTCAGCAGATAAATGCGTCTTTGCAGCCATCATTTGCTTACGAGTCAACCATAGATGCGCCTAACCCTATCCCAGCGAAGGTAATGATGAACTTACTTGGCTTTAATGTAGGCCTTGGGCGTCCACCAATGGATGCGATACCGGAAGGACTACAAGAACTAGCAAAAAGCGTTGTTTCCCAGACCTTAATTGGGAAATCAATGGAAATTTCATAAGACGATTCTCGAATTTATGAATGACAGCGTTACCGTTACTTTCCTAGGTGGTCTAGGTGATATAGGCCGAAATTGTGCAGCAATTGAATCTCGGAACCAAATTCTACTCCTTGACTGCGGGCAACTTTTCCCTGATGAGTTAATGCCTGGAGCTCATTCAGTTCTGCCCGATTTTAGTTATTTAAATGGTCAAACTGAAAAAATAGTTGGTTGTATTGTAACCCATGCCCACGAAGACCACATCGGCGCATTATCACACGCACTCCGACTAACCGAATTTCCTATTTATGGATCATCATTTACGTTGGGGATGGTCCGGCATCGCCTGAATGAAGCAAATTTAATGGGGAAGACAGAACTAGTTCCAATACAGGATGGTGACGTTGTCAGTATCGGTGACTTTCAATGTGAATTTTTACCAGTGACCCACTCAATTCCGAGAGGGCTTATTTCTGCTATTAGCACTCCACAAGGAATCATCCTCCATTCAAGTGATTTCAAATTAGACCTCAACCCCATTGATGGAAGACTCACTGACCTAGAAAGAATTGCTGAATTATCAAGTGACCCTGGAATTCAGTTACTTCTTTGTGATTCAACGAATGCCGAGATACCCGGTAGCAGCATCTCTGAAACAGATGTAGGGACAGAGTTGCAAAAAGTTTTCGAAATCAATAAGGATAAGCGAATTATCACAGCATGTTTTTCAAGTCATATTCATAGAGTTCAGCAGATAGTTAGAATTGCCGTTGAGCAAGGAAGAAAAATAGCAGCTTTAGGTTTCTCTATGAGGAGAAATGTAGGCTTGGCTAGAGATTTAGGGATTCTTTCTCTATCGGAAAACGACCTTATTGATATTTCCGAAGTGGATTCTTATCCACCAGATGAAATTTGTGTGATAAGTACTGGTTCTCAAGCAGAGCCTAGGTCATCGTTAGCATTGGCAGCCAATGGAAATGGGCGTTGGTTAAACATAGGATCCGAAGATGCAGTGATTCTTTCGTCGCGAACGATACCCGGCAATGAAAAACGCATCGGGAGAATGATAAACAGTTTAAATAGTCGAGGAGCAACGGTTCTCAGCGCTGATTTTTTAGACATCCATACGAGCGGCCATGGTCAGCAAGATGAACTTGCAGCTCTTCACGAGGCAGCTAGTCCAGAATGGCTTACTCCTGTGCACGGGGAATATCGGCACTTATTAGCACACAAAGAACTTGCGATTAGGAATGGTATGGAACCTGAAAAAATCCTAGTTGCAGTGGATGGAGACCAAGTGGTGCTAGACGACGACGGTCTAACTTTACGAGAGAAAGTATGCGAAGGGGCGTACGTATTTTCCCAAGGTTCAATAACGGAAAGAGAACATGGTATTTTCTCCGAGCGAGCAATTCTGGGCGATGAGGGTTTCGTCATAGTAAGTTTGACGGTTGATCTACGAAATTGTGTAATAGTCACCGGTCCAACTGTTCTAAGTAAAGGCTGGTTAAACGATGGGATCGCCAAAGAATTTGAGGAGGAAATTGAAGATATGGTGCTCAAAGAGATCAATGCTTTACTTGGTGACCATGGCAAAATTACACAAGATTTACTCAAGCAAAGGGCTAGAAGAGTTACGGGAAGATACGTCAATGAAAAAACTAAACGACGCCCAATGATCATTCCAATAGTTAACCTAGTATGAGATAAAAATAATGGAGAGCTTCTTAACTTCACGAGTCACCAGCTATACCCAAAAAACCATGTGGTTAGTGTTACCGTTGAGCTTATTGTGGCTAAATCTAAAGAAAAATCTGACAAAACTTTAAAATCGTCCCGCAAGAACGGGAATGCAGCACAAGGAACGAGTCAGAGAGAAAAAACATCTAAGAAAAATAGATCAGAAGCGCGCACAAAGTCAGGCAGGTCTATTGCCCGTGTTGCAGGAAGAACTTTCCGATCAGCATTTTCTGGCCACAGAACAGATCTAATAAGCCTTGGATTGGTTGTCATCGGATTAGTGGCAGCTCTTGGTTTGTATTTTGGCACAGCAGGGATAGTAGGGAAAGCGCTAGGACCCTGGGTATTCCGTTCAATTTTTGGATTCGTTGGATATGCCGCCCCAGTAGCACTTGTCGTAGCTGGGATTTATTTAACATTTGAAGTTCCCATTAAAGATGAATCATTAGACCAGAAAGAAGCGACTATCCGCTTCGCTCCTGTCTCTATAGGGGGACTATTTGTGTTCTCAGCGGTCTGCGGGCTTTCACATATAAATAGTGATTCAGGTAACTATGGGTTTTCCGATGTCGGAGAGCTCAAAGAAGGCGGTGGGATGTTGGGCTACCTAGTCGGGGCTCCTCTTCGTGCTGCCTTTGAACAAGTCGGAGCAACATTTGTGCTTGTAGCTATTGGCCTCATAGGTGTCATAGTGGTCACAGGGATGACTTTTCGAGAATCTTTGTCTAAGGTCTGGATTCTTTTTCGAGGCGTATTCAGAGCAATTTCAAATGCGATTTACCTTGCAATGGGGGAAACTAGGGAAGAGATCGCTCAACGAAAAGGAGCTTCTAGAAATCCACTTATCCAAATAGACGGAGAGGCTAGACCTGTCGGGAAGGGAAAGAAAACTACCAAAAGGTCAAAAGAGGATGCAGCCACTCTCGTCCTTGGCGAACAGGAAGAAACATCCAATCAGGTTGAAGCTGGAGAATCTGAAAACAAAGAAAGTAAAGCGAAAGGTCCAACTTCCAAGAAAGATGAAGACCCCATAACAGCTGGAGAGCAATTAGAAATAGAATTAGGGCCAGCCGCAAAAGGCTCAGTTTGGAAATTGCCATCAAATAAAATTCTTGTACGTTCCTCAGCTCAAGATGTTAATGAAAAGCTCGTTGAGGAGAGAGGGCGTGTTCTTGAAAGAGCACTAGCCGCACATGGGGTCGACACACGGTTGGTGGGAATGGTCGTAGGGCCAACGGTTACTAGATATGAATTGGAACTAGGTTCTGGAGTGAAAGTCGCAAGGGTTACTACACTTCACAAAGATATCGCTTATGCGATGGCTTCTGCCGATGTCAGGATTCTGGCACCAATCCCCGGTAGGCAAGCAATTGGTGTAGAAGTCCCCAATAATGAACGTCAAGTAGTTGCACTAGGTGATGTCCTGAGCTCGGTTGAAGCCCAAAGAGCTACTCATCCACTGGAAGTAGCAATCGGAAGAGACATCAATGGACAATCAATTATTATGAATTTAGCGGAAATGCCACACATTCTGATAGCTGGAGCAACCGGTGCCGGCAAAAGTTCGTGTATCAACAGCATCGTTACCTCAGCTCTGATGCGGTCAACCCCTGAATCCTTGAGGATGATCCTTGTTGATCCTAAACGTGTTGAAATGTCCCAATACGAAAGAGTGCCGCATCTACTCACTCAACCAGTTGTTGATCCGAAAAAAGCTGCGAATGCTTTGCAATGGGCTTGTCGCGAAATGGATCGCCGTTATGAACTCCTTGCAGAAGTTCGATTTAGAGATATCGCTGGATATAACGCGGCTTATGACAAAGGTTCAATTCAAGCACCCCCAAGTGCCATTAATCCGGACGGGACTCCAAAAACCTATTCGCGTCTACCATTTATTCTAGTCGTTGTTGATGAACTCTCTGATTTGATGATGGTTGCTCCTCGAGACGTTGAAGATTCAATCTGCAGAATCGCTCAAAAGGCTAGAGCAGTTGGTATCCACCTAGTCGTTGCGACGCAGAGACCTTCAACGAATGTTATTACGGGAGTAATAAAAGCTAACATTCCTGCACGAATAGCTTTTGCTGTTTCAAGTTTGACGGATAGTCGTGTAATCCTTGACCAAGGAGGGGCAGAAAGGCTGGTTGGTCAGGGTGACATGTTAGTTCTAGATCCAAAATCATCTAGCCCTCACAGAATTCAAGGGGCATGGGTAAGCGAAGATGAAGTCAAACGAGTAGTCGGAGCATGGCGAAAACAAGCGGATCAGTTGAAGGAGAAAGGGAAGGTTGATGAAATTTCAACTGAACCAGCGATAACCGACATCCCAACTACTCCAGCTGGCGAAGAATTGCCAGGTGGGTCAACAGGAGATGCAGGTGATGACGAACTACTCTTGAAGGCCATCGAGCTAGTAGTAGAATCTCAACTCGGATCCACCTCTATGCTTCAACGCAAACTCCGTATCGGATTTGCTAGAGCAGGTCGGATAATGGATCTTCTCGAAGAGAGAGGCATAGTCGGCCCCAGTGAAGGTTCCAAACCAAGAGAAGTGCTGATGCCCGTTGAGCAATTGCATGATAAAGGGAACATTAGCGATAGTGCGATATAGAATTTGACCTAACTTATGTTTATCCACATCGTTCTTCTGGTAATTAGTATTTTTTTCCTTGTCCAAAGCGCGGATTTGCTTGTTGAAGCATCGGTTTCGCTAGCCAAGAGATACGGGCTCTCGATGGTCGTAGTTGGGGCAGTAATCGTGGGCTTCGGAACAAGCATGCCAGAATTGGCCGTTTCAACTATGGCAGCTGGAAGAAACGATTTAGATCTGGGAGTCGGGAATGTAATCGGATCAGTGATTGCTAACCTTTCCTTAGTTCTCGGTGGGGCAGCTTTAGTAGGTAAGGTCCCTATTTCACAAAGAAGTCTCAAAACGCACCTTCCTCTCTCACTAAATGCAATCTTTTGGTTTTGTTTATTTGTCCAAGGGGGACTCAGGCGGTACGAGGGTTTCATTCTCCTCTTTATTCTCGTTATCTCATTGGCTCTGATCGTAAGAATAGACATGGCAGGCCCAGTATTTTTAGCAGAAGAAGATTCGGATGAACTATCGAACCGCAGAGCGATGTTGGACCGGTTTCTCCAGAAAGTAGAAAATCAGGATGCAGTCAAGGTGATTGCCGGACTCTTTCTCCTCCTCATATCGTCATGGATTATTACTGAAAGCTCTACAGGCTTAGCTGATGAATGGGGGATAGGAAGCGGATTTGTTGGAGCTAGCCTCGTTGCAGTTGGTACTTCCTTGCCAGAGATGGTTGCATCAATTGTCTCTGTAAGGAAAGGGAAACCTGAAATAATTGTCGGAACAATCCTAGGGTCGAACATCTTTAATGGAGCTGCTATAGGGGCAACAATGGGAATCATTGGCCCTGGAGAATTAAGCGATGATTCATTAATAGGGTCTCTAACAATTGTGGCAATTTTAGCGATTGTCCTTATTTGGATCGTGAAAGGGTTTTCAAAAGAACCTATAGGAAAAATCAGTGGATTTTTCCTTCTCTCAATTTACGCTTTATGGATGCTGTTCGTAGGTATCTAGCGGTGCCTACTAAAACGCCAAAGCATCTGGTTTCTCATAGAAATTGTATGGATACGATTAAACTATGAGCCGAAGCTACTGGATTGAAACCCTCGGATGCCCGAAGAATGAAGTTGATAGCGAAAAACTCGCTGGGACACTTCATAAAGAAGGAATGGTCCCAGCAAACTCTATTGAGATAGCGGACTTAGTGGTTGTTAACACATGCGCATTCATTGAAGATGCAAAGAAAGAAAGCATTGAAACGATTTTTGCGCTCAACGAAGTAAGACCAAATGACTCAAATCTAGTAGTAACTGGCTGCATGGCTGAAAGATACGGGAAAGATTTGCAAGATGCTTTTAATGATGATGTTGATGCAGTGGTCGGTTTCGGCGTTCCTGTAACCCTAAAAGAGAAACCCGAGATACCAGAATTTGACCTACTGAACTTGCCCCGTCCAAAAACAATCGATCAATGGGGTTATGTGAAAGTTGCAGAAGGATGTGACCGTATCTGTGGTTTCTGCTCAATCCCGTCATTTCGGGGACCACAGAGATCCAGAACGATGACATCCATTAAGCAGGAAATACAGTCGATGGATCTTCGGGAAGTTGTTCTCATAGCACAAGACCTAGCATCATATGGAAGGGATATCCCTGACGATGTTTCAATATTGAATCTCTATGAGGAGACAAGTGAGTTAGTACCTTGGGTTCGGCTTCTGTATCTTTACCCATCTAGCTTGACCAAAGGGTTAATAGATCTCATTGCCAATAGCCCAGTACCGTATTTCGACCTGAGCCTACAACATGTCTCCGGGCCATTATTAAAGCGAATGCGCCGATGGGGGGATAATCATAAATTTGGTGAGATTATCGAAAATATCAGAAGACAAAATAGCGAATCGGTTTTTCGAACGAATTTTATTGTTGGATATCCGGGTGAAACGGAGGAAGATCATGACAAACTTCTCCAGTTCGTGGAAGAAAATCGGATAGATTGGTGTGGATTTTTTGCTTACTCGCGCGAAGAAGGCACTTTTGCTGACTCCTTAGATGATCAAGTCAGTGCCAATCTCGTTCAGGAGAGAATGCAGGAACTCAATGAATTGCAAGACGGTATCACTGCGGGCCACAGGGATAGCCTTATCGGCAAACAAGTGGAAGTTCTAGTTGATTCTACTGGAACTGCAAGAAGCTTCAGGGAGGCTCCTGAGATTGATGGGGTGATACATGTTCCCGACAATCTTAAGGTGGGTGCGTTTTCAACGGTTACAGTGGTTGAAGCAACTGGAACGGATCTAGTAGCTACTAATCATCCTTCGTAATGGAACCAATGAACGAAAAGTCAGCTTACAATTTTTCAAAAGAAATTTTGACTCCTGCAAATATGATCACGATCACTAGAATTCTTGCTTCGCCAATCTTGTTTATTCTAATTCTTTCTGCTGATGAAAAAAATGGTGCTTCATGGAAAGCATTTGTCCTCGGTTTCATTTTTGGAATAAGCGATGCATTTGATGGGCAGATTGCCAGGGCGACGGGAAGCGTTACCAAACTAGGGGCTTTTCTGGATCCATTAGCAGACAAAGTAGTTGTTTTGGGGTGTATGTTATCGCTTCTCTCGATAGGGAAATTCCACTGGCTTCCTGTGCTCATTATCTTATTGAGAGAATTAGGTATCTCGGTTTATCGGTTTTGGGTTGTCCGGAAAGGAGTTGTAATCCCTGCTTCTAATTTAGCCAAGTGGAAAACTTTCGCACAAGGCACGACACTTCTAGTAGCAGTTTTACCTCCGATAAGTGAAGCTGACTGGCTAGTAGTGATAATGCTTTGGTTCGCAGTAGCAATGACCTTGATAACTGGCTGGCAATACATACAAAGAGGGAATGAGGCATCTCAAAGCTCTCAATTGGGAAAGAGGGTTTGATGGAACGAACTAGTTGCGAGGTAGTGGCAGTTGGAACAGAACTCCTACTAGGGCAAATAGTAGACACTAACTCGTCATGGATAGGTGAACAATTGGCACTCGCAGGCATAGATAGTTATTTCCAAACTAAAGTCGGAGATAACCCTGAGAGAATAAAGGCTGTTCTGAACCTAGCTTTAGACAGGTCTGATGTTGTTATTGTTTGTGGCGGGTTAGGGCCTACTCAAGATGACTTAACAAGAGATATGATCGCCGAGGTAATGGGGGTTCAACTGGTTTTGGACGGAGAATTAGCTGAACGCATAAAGGCCATGTTCGCTGGCAGGAATCGACCTATGCCTGAGAACAATCTCAGACAAGCAATGGTTCCTGAGGGTGCAGAAATACTGCCAGTCATGCCAGGAACAGCTCCAGGCTTGAAGGCACCAGTAAATGGGAAAACTATTTATGCCGTTCCTGGAGTCCCATGGGAAATGAAGCAGATGGTTGGAGAAGTTATCATTCCTGATATTAGAAAACAGGCGGGATTAACTTCAATTATTCGTTCCAAGACTTTAAGAACTTGGGGGGATTCGGAGTCAGGATTAGCAGAGAAACTATCCGGAGAAATTGAAAGATTAGATGAGGCGGGCGAAGCAACTATCGCTTTCTTGGCTAGTGGCATAGAGGGTCTTAAGGTCCGAGTAACAGCTAAGGGCGAGGACGAAGAATCTGTATATTCTATTCTTGATAAAGAGGCCAGAATAGTTGCTTCTATTCTTGGTGAAGAAATAATTTTCTCGTATGACGATCAAACCATGGAATCGGCAGTACTTGAGCTTTGTCGCCAGCAGGGGCTATCACTTGGATTGGCTGAGTCTATGACTGGGGGTCTCATTGCGAGTCGGATAACCGACATACCTGGGTCTAGCGATGTTTTTAAAGGTTCTGTGGTTGCGTATTCATCAGAGGCAAAAAAACACTTACTAGATGTGTTATCGCAAACCGTAATTTCTCAAGCAGCGGTAGAAGAGATGGCGATAGGGGCATGTGAAGCTTTAAATTGTGACGTGTCGTTAGCTGTTTCAGGGAATGCCGGTCCCACATCCCAAGAAAGCGAAATCGGGCGAGTCTGGATGGCTACCGCAGTTGATGGCGTGGTTGAAGCTTTCACAGTTAAGTGGCCATTTGATCGGAATCGAATTCGACAATTCACGACAATAACAGTCCTAAATGCTTTACGACTCCGTCTCCTCTCCCGTAACTAATGAATCATCAGTCCATCTGTCAATAAAAGATAACAAGATTCCTGAAATCTGGTCAGAATGTTCAGAGAAGAGATTAGTTCCGTGTTGTTGCCCTGGTAACTCAAAGAATTGAGTAGCGGCCGCAGCAGCTTCTAAGCTTCGGGCATCGTCGGTAAAGGGCGGGTCGTTATTAGCGACAATTAATAGCAGGGGGATGAGCATGGAACTTACAGCACTGAGTGCGTTTACTCTTCCAAATGCTGTTGGTGGTGATAGTGCAGCTACCCCCTGGACATTCACTTCAGGAGCTAATTCAATAGATGCTGTTCCACCCATAGAAGCACCGATAAGGACCACTTGCTTCGCTCCGTAAGCTCGCACGTATGCAACTGCTGCTTCAAGATCCCTATCCATTCTTGTATTTCTCGTTCCAGTTGAATTTCCGTACCCTCTGAAATCAAATGTTAAGACTTTATATCCAGATTCACTTGCTAAACGTGCGAATGGAAACCAGGAGGATTGATCCCTTCCTCTCATATGAGCGAGTATTACGGCAATTTCGCCTTCGCCGAAAATAGATCCCCAAAGATCTTCTGAATCTTCGGTACGAAACCGAACGGTTTCCGTAGCTCCAGATTCACCAATACTCTCAGTTGTTAGGACAAACTGACTTGACTGGGTTGAATTATTGTTACTCTCTGCGTCAGATGCACACGCAGGAACTAGAGCCAATGTTAGGGCGATAGTAAGAGTGAAAACCGGTAGAGATTTATGCTCAAAAATCAAGACTAAGTCTCATCGGTATCGGGCTCTAACTGTAGTGAAGCAGAATTCATGCAGAATCTCTCACCCGTTGGAGGAGGACCATCATTGAAGACGTGCCCTAGGTGCGCCCCACAAGTTGAGCACACAGCTTCAGTTCGTACCATCCCATGCGAACGATCAACTAGTCTTTTAACGGATTCTTCTTCTAAAGCCTCAGAGAAACTTGGCCAACCCGTTCCAGAATCAAATTTTGTATCACTTGAAAAGAGTCGCTTTTTGCAAACGACACAGCGGTATGTTCCCTTCGTTTTGGTATCCCAATAGCAACCGGTAAAAGCTCGTTCCGTCCCTGCCTGCTGAGTTACATAGAACTGTTCATCAGAAAGACGTTCACGGATTTCAGATTCAGTTTCTTTGTCACCTTCCATAGATCCTCCCACTGGCTAAATTCATGCAGATATAGAAACTAAACTAGGGGGAGAATGGGAGAAACGCTGCTTTTTCAAGAAATCCTTGACCGAACAAGCGTTCGCAATTACAATTATGTAATAAGAAATGTCATACCCCCAAATTAGGGTTAGCAACTAGTAAAAGTAAAAAAGTTACCCAATAGAACAAGGTGAAAAAATGGAAAATGAAAAAGCATTAGATCTAGCTTTGAGCCAAATTACGAAGCAGTTTGGTGAAGGCGCAGTAATGAAAATGGGCGAGAAAACAACGATGCAAATAGAGTCTATTCCAACTGGAGCGTTGGCGCTTGATCTGGCTCTAGGTGTGGGCGGTCTCCCAAGAGGGCGCGTCACAGAGATATATGGACCAGAGTCATCAGGAAAGTCAACGTTAGCCACACATGTAGTTGCTGAAGCACAACGGAATGGTGGTATTTGTGCGTACATTGATGCGGAACATGCCATGGATCCTGTTTATGCGAAAGCTATTGGAGTTGATGTTGATGAACTTCTTATTTCTCAACCTGATACCGGTGAACAAGCTTTAGAAATCGTTGACACACTTGTCCGGTCCGGAGCTATTGATGTTATTGTCATTGACTCAGTTGCTGCTCTTACCCCTCGAGTTGAGCTAGAAGGAGAAATGGGGCAAAGTCATGTGGGGCTTCAAGCTCGACTTATGTCTCAAGCCCTACGTAAATTAACTAGCAACTTAAGTAAGACAAAGACTATTTGCATATTTATTAATCAACTTCGAGAGAAGATTGGTGTCATGTTTGGTTCTCCTGAAACAACGCCTGGAGGGCGAGCTTTGAAGTTCTACTCTTCGGTTCGACTTGATATAAGAAGGATTGAATCTCTTAAGTCAGGTGTTGAGATAGTAGGGAATCGCACTCGGGTAAAAGTCGTTAAGAATAAATGTGCTCCGCCTTTCCGGCAAGCCGAATTTGACATTATGTATGGGAAAGGGATTAGTAGGGAAGGTTCGTTGCTTGATACTGGTGTAGATATGGATATCGTTACTAAATCAGGAGCTTGGTATACCTATGAAGGAGAACAACTTGGGCAGGGAAGAGAAAATGCCAAAGTTTTCCTTAGCGAAAATCCAGAAATAATGATGGAAATTGAAAATAGGATCTGGGCCATAGTCAATCCTCAAAATGAAACCGAAGAATTCACTGAAGCAGATGATGAGCCGATATCTATAGAAGAGTAAATTCTCTCTCTTCTTCGGACTGTAGGTGGGGTATTTACCTCTAACCTGTAATTGATGACGAAAAGATACGCAATACAAACTTTCGGCTGTCAAATGAACGAACATGACTCTGAGAGAATTTCCGGACTTCTTGAAACCGCTGGGTTAGAAAGAGTGTCACATCCAGAATCCGCAGATGTAATTGTTTTGAATACGTGCTGTATTCGTGAAAACGCTGATAACAAATTTTATGGCCATCTAGGTAATCTCAAAATATTAAAAGAGCAAAATCCTTCTATGAAAATAATGGTTGGTGGATGTTTAGCTCAAAAAGATCAAGAGACAATCATGGATCGAGCAAGTCATGTGGATGTGGTTTTTGGTACCCATAATTTGGAGCGTGTAGTTGACTTGCTGGGAGCGAGTGATAATGGTCCAATTGTTGAAATAATTGAACCGACAATAAGCGAGTTTGCTTCATTTGGGAGTGAATCTTTGCCAACTCGCAGGGAAGCAACGTACGCAGCGTGGATGACTATTCAAACTGGGTGCGATAATGCGTGCGCATTTTGCATAGTTCCCCAAGTCCGCGGACCGGAAGTGAGTAAACCATTCGGAGATTTGCTGCAAGGTGCTAAAGATCTAGTAAGCGACGGAGTAGATGAGATCACGCTCTTAGGGCAAAATGTGAACAGTTACGGTCGTGATTTAACGCTTAAACTCCGCTCGCAACCCCCCAGCGAATTAGATGAAACTATTGCTGGAACCGCGTGGGCGAATAATGCAAAGCGAATACCCAGGCCTCTCTTCGGGGATCTCCTTCGGGCAATCGGCAGCATCCCTGAACTGCGAAGAGTGCGTTATACAAGCCCACATCCAAAAGATCTTCGCGAAGATGTCATGCACGCTATGGCAGAAACTAAAAGTGTGTGCGAGCACTTACACTTTCCGCTCCAATCAGGAAGCGATCGAATATTATCGGCGATGCATAGAGGGTATACAGCGGAAAGATATTTGAATAGGCTTGTGCAGGCTCGATCGATAATACCTGACCTTGCTGTGACGACCGATATAATTGTCGGTTTCCCAGGCGAGAGTGATCGGGATTTTGAAGAAACACTTGAAGTTGCTGCTCAAGCAGAATTTGACAGTGCTTTCACCTTTGTTTTTTCCCCAAGGCCAGGAACAGAAGCAGCAGAAATGGTAAGTGAATATTGCGACCCCAAAGTAGTGGTAGATCGTTATGAAAGGCTTAGAACCGTTTTGCAAAGATCTGGCTTGCGAAAACATCAAGAAAGAATCGGTAAAGTAGAGGAAGTAATTATTGAAGGAGTTAGTAAGAAGGACCCCACTTTGCTTTCGGGGCGGACGCGGCAAAATAAACTGATTCATTTCCCTGCGTCGAATTTACCTGACGGAACCTTGGCTCTCGCAAAGGCAACTTCAGCAGCCCCCAATTATTTAATGGGGGAATTAATAGAAGTCTTGGAGAAACCGCGAAGAAAAACTAGAATTCCAGTGGTAGCTGGGTGAGCGCAATTAGCAACGCTCCCTTATTAGCGATTGTCGGAACAACTGCATCTGGGAAATCATCTGTCGCTATGGAGTTAGCGAAGAACGTTTCTGGTTTGGAAATCATTTCAGTTGACTCAATGCAAATATACCGTGGCATGGATATTGGCACAGCAAAACCAACTAAGGAGGAATTGGGATTAGTTCCACACCACATGATTGACCTCGTAGATCCAGATGAAGACTATACGATAAGTGAATATCAAAAACAGGCTCAGGAAGTCTTGAAAGATATGGAAAAACGGAAATCAATTCCGCTATTAGTAGGAGGCACTGGGCTCTATTTGCGAACAATCATTGATGATCTGACAATTCCGGGGCAATATCCAGACGTTCGGAAAGAAATAGATACTGAACCAGAAACGGCAAAGTTGTATGAAGAGTTGACTAGGTTGGACTCTTTAGCAGCTTCAAGAATAGAAGAAAATAACAGACGTAGAATCCTAAGGGCACTAGAAGTTACTGTAGGGAGTGGAAAAAAGTTTTCAAGTTATGGACCTGGCCTTACTCAGTACCCAAAGTCAGAATTCAAGATCTTTGGCTTGAAATGGGAAAGGGATCTTATTGACCAAAGAATTATCACAAGGTATCAATGGCAATTAGAGAATGGTTTTTTGGATGAGGTGAAAAGGTTATTTAATAGCCCTACCGAGATATCTCGAACTGCTGCACAAGCGTTAGGGTACAAACAATTTCTTGAGCATTTAAGAGGTGAACTAAGCTTTGAAGAAGCGTTTGAAAAAGCAATTGCTGATACTAAGAAGTTTGCGCGAAAACAAGAACGTTGGTTTCGCCGTGATCCCAGAACATATTGGATAGAGATAAAGGAAGATCCTTTGGAAGCTATGCCAATTCTTATGAAAGAATATAGATAATGCGCTTCGTAAAATATCATGGACTGGGGAATGAATTCCTGATTGCAGTTGTTGCAGAACTCCCTGATGGGCCATCAGAACTCGCGAAAGAATTATGTAACGGTAAAAAAAATTTACGGGCAGATGGTTTAATATTTGGAATCCCACATGATGACAAGACAATTGACAGACAAATGGTCCTATTTAACGCTGACGGTGGACGTGCCGAAATTTCAGGAAATGGAATTAGGTGTTTAGCTCATGAACTCTTCTCTACTAGTGGGCTTGAAGGCTCCCTTCAGATTCTGACAGATGCAGGTCTCCGAGAGACCAAGTTGATAGAAAGAACTGATGATGTTGCATTGATTGAAGTAAATATGGGCCATGTTGATTTCGGTCCTCAAGTTATATTCGCCGAACTAGGGGTTCAAACCAATTTTGAAATTGTTCAAGTTGGAACAGTTGACGTTGGTAATCCGCATATCGTGCTTCAAGTAGAAAATCTTAATTCTGTGGAGATCGGGCATTTTGGCCCACTCATTGAAACAGCATGGAATAAGAACGGTGTAAATGTTCATATCGTGGAGATTGATGGTAGAGACAAGATTTCTATGTTGACTTGGGAGCGGGGGGTAGGAGTCACAGCAGCTTGCGGAAGTGGAGCTATTGCATCAGCAGCTATAGCTATGGAATGGGGGCTTGTTGATGCCGACGTTACCGTCAGTATGGCAGGAGGAGAAGGCACTGTTTCTCAAAGAGATACAGGAGTTTTCCTTAAAGGTGAGTCCGTTAGAGTGAGCAGCCACGAGGTTAGCGCTAGTGGTTAATCCGGAATCTAAGGACCAAGCCTCTACTCACCGTGGAGGATTTGGGGATCTCGGAGGGGAAGAGAGAGGATTTATAGATCGCTCATTCCGGGAGCGAATTATTCTTGTAGGGGTTGATAACCAGAGCGATAAAAGTCAGTTGATTGAAGCCCAAATGGATGAACTCCAGCAATTGGTCGCAACAGCAGGTGCTGACGTGGTATCTCGCATTATCCAAAAAAAAACTAAACCTGACTCTGCAACATACATAGGACGTGGGAAAGCCATGGAAATATTTTCCATGGCTGAAGAACTTGATGTTGACACTGTTGTTTTCAACGAGGAACTAACACCTGCTCAACAATTTAACCTTGAAAAAATCTTCAAACGGTCAGCTATTGATCGAACGGCTGTGATACTTGATATTTTTGCTCAAAATGCGAGCACACCTGAAGGGAAATCTCAGGTTGAGCTTGCTCAACTTCAGTATCTCCTACCCCGTCTTCGAGGAAGCGGGGGGACGTTAAGCCAGCAAGCGGGAGGAATCGGAACCAGAGGACCGGGGGAAACCAAACTAGAGATAGACCGTCGTCGGCTTGTAAGACGAATCCACAAGTTGAAAAACCAATTAACAGGTATAAGTTCAACTCGAAGTAACCAATCAAAACGTCGTCGAAAATCCGTAAATCAATCGGTTGCGATTGTCGGATATACCAATGCAGGGAAATCAACTCTTTTAAATTATCTAATAGGTTCTCCTGGGGATGCTTTCGTAGCTAACCGCCTTTTCGCAACTCTGGACCCTCTTACGAGAAGAATGCAATTGCCTGGAGGAGAAAAAATCTACCTTAGCGACACAGTGGGATTTGTTAGAAATCTTCCACACCATCTTGTGGAGGCATTTAAAACGACTCTCGATGTCGTTATTGATGCAGATTTATTAGTTCACGTAGTTGATGGTAGTAAAAGTGAACCAAATAAGGACATCTCTGCCGTGAGGGCAGTGTTGCGAGATATAGGTGCAAAGGAGATTCCAGAACTTATTGTATTTAACAAGATAGATCAGGTAGATCCTTCAACCTACTTGCTGGATTACCCAAATTCAGTTTGTGTGTCAGCGAAAACTGGTGAAGGTATTGAAAAAATGACAGCGACTATCAGCGACTTACTCCGTTCCCAATTGACTATTTATGAACTTGAAATTCCTCTTTCTAGAGGGGACCTTATCGCACAGGTCCACCGAGAGGCACAGGTTTTAATAGAAGATGTGCATGAGGAGAATTTAGTGATGAGGGTTCGGTTGGACACATTTACATATACACGTCTCAAGAAATACCTGAGATCTATGAGAGTTACATGATGGCATTTGAACTACCTCCATACCCTTATGATTTACTAAACCCATTTCGAGAAATAGCAGAAAGGCATAAGGGGGGAATAGTTGATCTTTCAGTTGGGACACCATGTGATCCTCCACCTGTTGCTGTTGTCAATGCATTATCGGAATCCGAATCCGAAAGAGGATATCCCAAGTCCGTAGGTTCATCGGACTACCTAAAAGCATGCGCAGACTGGTTGGGGAGAAGATTTGGAGTGGAAGTGCCAGTACATGAGGGCCTCGCTGGATGTATAGGAACAAAAGAGTTTGTTGCCTCGGCGCCAAATGATCTCCGCCTTGCTAATCCAGACAAGGACACAGTTCTGTATCCATCAGTTAGTTATCCGTCCTATGCGATGGGGGCTCACTTAGCTGGCTGTCGTTCCATTCCTATTCCAGTTGATAGTAACTTGAAAATGGACTTAGGGCAGGTAACCGATGAAGATGCTGAGCGTTCGCTAATGATTTGGATAAATTCTCCTAGCAATCCGACAGGGGAGTTAGAGGACTTAACTCGAGCAGCGGAATGGGGTAGAGAAAGAAATATTCCAGTATTTAGCGATGAGTGTTACGCAGAGTTCACTTGGTCCACGGAACCACAGACGATTCTTAACGAAGGCCTAGATGGCGTCGTCGCGGTTCACTCGTTATCTAAAAGATCTAACCTGGCTGGACTACGATCTGGTTTCTACGCAGGTGATCCAAATATAATTCATTGGTTGCGTGAAATTCGCAAGCACGCAGGCAAAATGATTCCCGGACCAGTTCAGGCAGCCGCTATCCACGCTTTTCTTGACGATGACCATGTTGAAGTCCAAAGAAATCTCTACAGAGAAAGACTTGAGTTCCTAAAAACGTGCTTTGGAGAACTAGGTTTTTCCGTTTCTCTTCCTGAAGGAACCTTCTACTTGTGGATTCGCTCTGAAGAACTGAACTGCTGGGAAATAGTGGAGGAATTAGCTACCAAAGTTGGTGTTCTTGTAACTCCGGGAACCTTCTTTGGTGAGTCATGTGGAAATTTCGTCAGGGTTGCAGCAGTACAAGACATGTCCAAGCTATCTCTACTTAAGGAAAGAATTAGCAAGCTTTCATAGGCTAAAAGCAAGTAATGTTATAACTATGGCTTCCACCGAAACAACCTCACCCAATGTATTTGATTTAACTCGCCAACTTGTCGCTATCCCCTCTGTAAGTTTTGAAGAACAGGAGATAGTTGACTTTCTGGAAAACCGCTTAACGGCACTTCCATGGCTTAATACCGTAAGAATTGGAGATAACCTCATAGCTCGCACCGATGGGGGTAAGAATGTGAGAGTGCTTCTTGGCGGGCATACGGATACTGTTCCTCCGCAAGGGAATACTCAAGTCAAGGTTAAAGACGATGTTCTGTGGGGTGTGGGTTCAGCTGATATGAAAGGCGGAATTGCTTCAATGTTGTCTTTAGCGGAAACTCTTCCTGAAACAGCAGTGGAAGTGACTTATGTTTTCTATGCACGCGAAGAAGTAGCATACGAAGAGAATGGCCTTCTTGAAATTGACTCGGAAACCCCCGAGCTCCTAGATGCTGACTTAGCAATACTTGGAGAACCGACATCGGGAAATATAGAAGCAGGTTGTCAAGGAACGATGCGATTTGTTCTAGAACTGGCAGGGGAGCGGGCACACACTGCTCGCCCATGGATGGGAAGGAATGCCATACATAGGCTACATACCGTCTTAAAAGCAATAGATGAATACATTCCCAGAAGCCCAATTATTGAGGGATGTCAATTTCGCGAAGCTCTTCAGGTCGTGAATGTTGAAGGTGGTGTAGCGGGAAATGTCATACCCGACCTAAGCAGGTTAACGATTAATCATAGGGTTGCGCCAGACAAGGATCTTATCTATGCCGAAAATGAAATCCGAAATTTCTTCAAGCCGTACATGGAAAAAAGTGATCAATTAACTTTGGTGGATGCAGCACCACCAGCAAAACCAGGCCTCGCTAACCCGATGTTGCAATCAATGATTCAGAATCATGATCTTAAAGTAGAAGCTAAACTTGGTTGGACGGATGTAGCTTTCTTTGATCAGCGAGGCGTTCCGGCAGTCAATTTTGGCCCAGGTGATGCGACATTGGCTCATACCAAAGAGGAGCGAGTGCAGAAAGCATCAATTGAAGGGTGTTTCAAAGCTCTTAAGCAGATGCTTGAATCCGGAATCTAGAGTTTCCGGAGAACAGTAACGACTTTCCCATAAATTTGGACTTCATTGGCAGGGAAGTGCATCGGTGTCATAGAAGCATTAGCAGGGGAGAGAATTATTTCATCCCCTTGCCATGAAATAGTCTTTATAGTTGCTTCGTCACCGGGAATTCCAGCTACGACAATTTCGCCATCAGTAGCAGTGATTTCTTTCTTGGCAACGACGAAATCTCCATTGAAAATCCCCATTTCGATCATGGAGTCACCGCGTACACGAAGCATGAATAAATCGCCCTCTCCTGTTAAATCTGAAGGGAGGGGCATAACTTCTTCAACATTCTCAGCTGCTAGCACGCCGGTGCCAGCTGCAACATCTCCGACGAGCGGGACGTGTGTTACAGGGCGCCTATCTATGATTGCCCCTGATCCCGCATCCCAATGAACTTCAATGGCTCTTGGTTTCGTCGGATCCCGCCGAATATAGCCTCGGTCTTGCAATGTACTGAGATGGTTATGAACAGATGCTGGTGAATTTAAACCAACCGCGTGGCCGATTTCGCGTACGGTCGGCGGAAAGCCTTTATCGCGAATAGTTTTATCTATGAAGGTAAGAATTGAACGTTGTCGTTCACTGATATCAGTTTTTGCCATTTCTCTCCAGTCAAAGGAATCTTAGAAATTAAATTACATTGTTGTAACCGAACACATGTTCGTATATAGTAGAACACATGTTCGCAGAACTAATGTTCGCCGAACAATTGTTCGGTGTCAAGGCTTTGCGAAAAAAATATTAAAAATGTCACACCTGTTTGGGAGCATAATTACATGCAAAACACACTTACATTTCATCCAATACTAGATATTCCAAATATAGAGAAGCCCGCCACCTCTTTAGATACTGAGAATGGACAGGGATTCGCTAGTCCCATCCCTCAGAAGATGCCTAAGGTTAGGCGCATTAATTCGGCATATCGTTTCAGACGTGTCCTTGTCGGAGTAGCACTTGTTCTCTTGGGTGCTTTTCTTTGGACTATTTTTGCTCACGTTACCGGACTGAACGATCAATCAGTGGGGGCTGACCTTTCTCCCGATGCCCCCAGGGAAATCTATACAGTTCAGTCCGGTGACACTCTTTGGTCAATTGCCATGGGAATTGACAATGACGGGGACCCTAGAGACACGGTTGACCGGTTGGCTGCCTTAAACGGTGGAAGTGCCTTATACATTGGGCAAAAGTTAATGTTAAATAACTGAAAACATTAGAGTGAAAATTCTAATTAGAGCCGCTATTCAGTTTTTTCGATTGCGAAGAAAGCGTGTGAAAACAAATCCATTAAGTTCAATTCTCCGATCTTGTAGCATCTGACCAGATGGGTAGCTTTCCCCAGTAGTGATAGTGACTGCATTCTCATCATCGGAACTATACGGGCTTGTAGTGATACACAATTCATCAAATAAGTCATCTTTAACAAACTGTGCATTTAGCGAAGGCCCCCCCTCAATGAGGACAACTTTTCCGAACCGGGAAGATAAAGTAGCCATGCCTTCTCTCAAGTTAACTTTGTTTTCTCCGCATAGGAAAAGTTCGAATGCTGAAGAGGTCTTCATGCGGCTCGCTTCAGAAGAGATAGATGAAGTTAGGATCACCGGACGGTATTCAGTTGACGAGAGAAGTGGAATCCGTTCATCAAAATTCAAGCGATTACTAACTATCGCTATGGTGGGTAAAGCTGACTGGCCAAGTGATTCTCTTTTCGCAATGTATTCTTTTGTTAGTTGCGGGGGGCGGTATTGTTCGTCACGGACGGTTCCGTATCCGACGACAATGATGTCAGCGATGCTTCTGAGAGCCTTAAATAGTGCTTTGTCAGCTGTTCCCCCCAATGGTCCAGATAGTCCATTCAGTGTTGCTAAGCCATTTGATGATCTGACCATGTTCAGTAAGACCCAAGGGTTGCCGCTCTCATGAATTCTCTTATCAGATGTGTAGGTATTTATCAGGTCCAAAATCTCCGGTGTCATTTCTACCTGGTCTCACTTTCCTGTGGAAAAGATCGGTTGCTATCCACAATGAAATCCCCATTAAATTCCTCTAGTAATCCACAGAGTGTACTAGGTAGATTAAGTCACAGTGACGGATCACAAAGCCTATCGGCGGAATGGTGGCAATTTGAGAAGATAAGAAATTTCCTTTCGGGTAAATCAAGAAGGAGATTTCTGCCTTGGAATTATGTTCATCAGGCGCTCTTAGAGTGTTTGAGTGGATTTCCGACCTGCCGAGGCTTGGGTCCGTCACAACAGATCAAAAAATAGCGTTTTAATAGAAAGCGGTAACGTACTTATGACTGAAAAAAAGAATCTCCCAGCGATTGGCTTTAGTCGTCGGATCACAGACGGAGAGAGCAACCCCTATGATGGTGTTGTCTGGGGGGACCGTGATGCAGTCATCCAGAATTGGGCGGATGGTTCAGTTGCCTTTGAGCAGAGAGATGTTGAATTTCCCGAAAGTTGGTCGATTAATGCGAGCAACATCGTTTCTCAGAAATACTTTCGCGGAGCTATGGAAAGTGAAGAGCGTGAAACATCGTTAAAAGCATTAGTTGGGCGTGTGGTTGGACAGATCGTGCAATGGGGGGAACAAGGAGGCTACTTCGCTAGTGGTAATGAGCGAGATGTTTTTCATGATGAGCTTGTTGCTCTCTTAATACGTCAGAAAGCGTCCTTTAACTCTCCTGTCTGGTTCAATATTGGTGTACCAGAAACTCCGCAACAAAGCAGTGCCTGCTTCATACTTGCTGTAGATGACACAATTGATAGTATTTTGAACTGGTACGTTGAAGAGGGGAAAATTTTCAAAGGTGGTTCTGGTTCGGGAGCGAACTTAAGCAGAATTCGCTCAAGCGTTGAGGAAATATCTGGAGGTGGAACGCCGAGTGGTCCCGTAAGTTTTATGAGAGGAGCGGATGCCAGCGCAGGGACGATCAAGTCTGGCGGGAAGACACGACGGGCTGCGAAAATGGTCATGCTTGATATTGACCACCCTGATATTGAACAATTCATTTGGTCCAAATCCAGGGAAGAGAAGAAAGCGAGAGTTCTCCGAGAAGCTGGGTTTGATGTGGGGATTGATGGAGAAGACTTATTCTCACTCCAATACCAGAATGCAAATAACTCTGTTCGAGTAACAGATGAATTCATGGAAGCAGTTGAAAAGGATTTAGATTGGGACCTAAAAGCGAGAACGACCGGGGAAACAATCAAAACAGTAAAAGCGCGGGATCTCTTCGCTCAGATTTCACGAGCTGCTTGGGAGTGCGCGGATCCCGGGATTCAGTTTGATACGACGATTAATCGTTGGCACACTACCCCTGTTAGCGGCCGCATTAATGGTAGTAACCCCTGTAGCGAATATGTACATTTAGATAATTCCGCATGTAACTTAAGTTCACTGAATCTATTGAGTTTTTTGGATACAGATGGGTTGTTTGACGTCGATGGATTTCGCCATGCAGTTAGGGTGATGATAACTGCACAGGAAATTCTCGTCTCGCCTTCACACTATCCTACTGAAGCTATCGGAGAGAACGCGCGGAATTTCAGGCAGTTGGGTCTTGGATACACAAATTTAGGTGCGTTATTGATGGCCCTTGGTTTATCGTATGACTCCGATGACGCTCGGAGTCTCGCTGCTGTCATAACAGCGGTTATGACAGGTGAAGCTTACAGGACTTCAGCCCAGGTAGCAGCACGGATGGGGGCTTTTGAAGCCTATGAGCTAAATAGAGAAGCGACTCTCTCGGTTCTTGAAGCCCATCGGAAGTCAATTGATGACATCAACGTGAGTGAAGCTGTGCCAGCTTCTCTCCTTGCTGCCGCAGTTGAAGTTTGGGGTAACGCCATTCGATTTGCTGAACAGAATGGGGTGCGAAATGCTCAGGTGACAGTGCTCGCTCCGACAGGAACAATTAGCTTTATGATGGATTGCGATACGACTGGAGTAGAGCCAGATCTTGGCTTGAAGAAAACAAAGACACTCGTTGGCGGGGGAACCATCACAACTGTCAATAAAACAATTCCTCGAGCTCTTGAAAAACTCGGTTATGACGCTATCCAACGAGAAGATATCATTGAATGTATAGAAAAGTTTGGAAGTGTTCTTAAAGCGCCTCATTTGAAAGAAGAACATTTATCAGTTTTCGCTTGTTCAATGGGAGACAACTACATAGAACCATTAGGTCATATTCAAATGATGTCGGCCGTTCAACCATTTTTGTCCGGGGCTATTTCAAAAACTGTCAACCTTCCCCAATCAGCAAGTGTAGAAGATGTCCAAAATCTTTACATGGAAGCTTGGAAGATCGGGCTTAAAGCAGTAGCTATTTATCGTGATAATTGCAAAGTAGCGCAACCACTGTCTGTGGATGGGCAAGGTAATGATGACCTGATAGCACATGCGGCAAAAACGCTTCTTTTGGATGCCACGCGACCCCAAAGAGAAAAACTTCCTCGGTCACGTTCAAGTAGGACATTCGAATTTCGTGTAGCTGACTGCAAAGGTTTTGTGACAGTTGGGGAATATAGCGATGGTCGGCCGGGGGAAATATTCATTCGAGTCAGTAAACAAGGAAGTACTCTCGCTGGGATCATGGATGCTTTTGCGATGGCAGTTAGTCACGGCCTCCAGTATGGGGTTCCACTTGAAGCATATGTCTCTGCTTTCGTTGGTATGAGATTTGATCCAGCGGGAATCACTGATGATCCCGAATTGAGGATCGCTTCAAGCCTGATTGATTATCTTTTTAGAAAACTCGCAGTGGAATACCTCTCTTTTTCACACCGTTCTTCGCTGAATATTTATACTACTGGAGAGAGAACGCAACCTACTCTGCCAGGAGTTGAAGAGGCAGCTATGGCATCTGCCCAAGCAGTAGATATTCAGCCAGACCCACCATCAAACCATATGATTACAGAAAAAATTCGAGTGGATTACGATGCCCCTTTCTGCATGCAATGTGGAACAGGAATGCAAAGATCAGGTAGTTGTTTCACCTGCCAAAGCTGTGGAACCACGAGTGGCTGCAGTTAACTAATGGGCTGCATTTCGTGCGAGAGAACGAAAAATTAATATGCCTAGTGGAGATGGTTCGAGATTGAGATCCATTCAGGGTATGAAATGGACGAAATACCCTGATGACGTCATTCCAGCGTTCGTTGCTGATATGGACTTCGAGCCTCCACAGAAAGTTTCTCAAGTTTTGGAAGAGATGGTACGACTCCGCGATTTCGGATACAGGTTTGTGGATATTGATCGTTTGATCCCATCATGGCTGGGATGGATAGAGAGCCAGCACGGTCTCGAACTGCCTGAAGAGCATTGCACTGTTTTTACGTCTTCTATTCATGCACTTGAAGCCGTAATGGTGTTGCATACCCAACCCGATGATGGCGTTGTTCTTTTCTCTCCCGTTTATCATCCATTCGCAACTGCAATTGCACAGGCAGGAAGAAGGCTCGTAGATGTACCTCTCCGTGGGTCAGATTGGAGAATCGATGTTGATAGATTTCGAGATTCTATTGACGCAAGAACTCGCGTGGTGCTTTTTTGTCAGCCCCATAATCCAACAGGTCATCTTTTCTCCCCAACGGAAATTCGTGATTTTGCCGAAGTGGCAATAGAGAAAGACCTTTTAGTGATCAGTGATGAAATATGGGCAGATCTTATTCTTGACGACATCCCTCATCAACCTCTGGGAGACTATCGAAATGATTTAAGAGAGAGGACAGTCACTATTGGGTCAGCTAGTAAATCATTTAATCTCGCTGGAGCGAGATGTTCCGTAGCGCACATTGGTCACCCAGCGATACGAGAAAAAATAGATGCGCTGCCAGAACATTTTCTAGGGCAACCAAGCTCATTTGGTGCTGCAGCAACAGTGGCAGCTTGGACATCCGGGGGAACATGGCTTGAAGCTACTAAAGAAAAACTTAAAGAAAACAGGGATTACGTGTATGACCAATTTTTGGACTCAAGTGTACGGATGCACCGGCCTGAGGCTACATACCTCGCCTGGTTGGATTTTTCTGAAACTATAATTCGGGAAAATCCTTCAAAGCATCTATTAAAAAATGCAAAGGTTGCTCTTGAACCGGGAAGCAAATTCGGGAGTCAGAGTGGAAGCTTTGCCCGGTTAAATTTTGCTACTGAACCTGAAATCCTTGAACAAATAGTTGAAAGGGTCCTCAGCGTAATTTAAGCCCCGCATACGCTCGCTCCCACTGTTGCTTTGTACGGACTTGGGCTAAAGTGCAATCAGTCGTTTTACCGAGAGGAAATAAAGTGAGAGCAGCAATTTTACGAGATGATAGCGGTTCATTGGTTATTGAAGATGTGAATATAGATAAACCTGACCGCAACGAGGTGCTCATCCAGACAGTTGCATCAGGTCTTTGCCATAGTGACTTGCATTTCATTGATGGTAGCTGGTCTATTCTGGCAGAATATCCGATGCTTCTCGGGCATGAAGCAGCAGGAATAGTTCAAGCTACCGGAGAAGATGTCGTCGGAATTGACGTAGGAGACCATGTGATTACATGCCTATCTATTTTCTGTGGCCATTGTGACAGGTGCCTGACAGGACATAGTTATATTTGTTCGCAACGACAAGAGGTTTCCGTCCGTCCAGCCGATCAGAAACCAAGAATCACTGATGCGGATGGGGCTGCAATCAATCAATTTACGGGACTAGGATCCTTCGGACAGGAAATGCTAGTACACCAGAATGCAGTTGTTCGGATAAGCCCGGATATGCCTTTAGACCGAGCAGCGCTAATCGGTTGCGGAGTAACAACAGGAGTGGGAGCGGTATTCCGAAGTGCGGAAGTTAAGCCCGGTTCAACTGTTGCTGTTATCGGATGTGGAGGCGTGGGGATCTCAACGATTCAGGGTGCTCACCTAGCTGGGGCTCGCCAAATAATAGCTGTTGATCTAGAAGAGCAGAAATTAGAATGGGCAACACAGCTAGGGGCGACCCACACAGTTAATCCAAGCGATGGAGACCCGGTAGCCCAAGTTCTTGAACTCACCGGAGGTGGCGTTGATTACAGTTTTGAAGCAATCGGGCTGAAACAAACCGCTGAGCAGGCATTCGGGATGATACGAGCCGGAGGCTTGGCCACTGTCATGGGGATGATCCCTCCTGGTGTAAATCTTGAAATACCTGGAACGGCTTTATTCCTTGAGGCGAAAAGACTACAGGGATCAATAATGGGGTCAAACAACTTCAAAGTAGACATGCCTCATCTTTGCGATTTATACCTCGGTGGTCGTCTCAAACTCGATGAAATGGTTTCTCGCACCATTACACTTGATGAAATTAATGATGGCTTTGACGCTATGAAAAACGGTGAAGTCGTCAGAGCTGTAATAGATTTCGGAACCTGACCTTAAGATAATTGAAATAGAAATGTCTGCTTGCCCTACGTTGGAAACAGAGCGACTAATTTTGCGGCCGTTTCGTGATGATGACCTCAGCGATTTCTTCGCGATGAGGGGTACCCCCGAATTACGCGAGTCACTTCGGATTCCCCCTGATGAAGAAAAAACCGAAGTCTGGTTTACTATGGCTTGGTGGCGTGGCCAGTGGGAACTTCGTGGAACCGGACAATGGGCTTTAGAAGAGAAGGTATCTGGGAGTTTCATCGGGAGAGCGGGTTTGAACAATCCCGCACGCGATGATTGGCCAGGAGTAGAAGTCGGTTGGGCGCTTCACCCAGATTGGTGGGGATTGGGTTATGCCACAGAGGCAGGGGTTGAGTCGGTCAGGTATGGATTTGAAGAACTCGGCGAGGATCGACTCTTTAGCACCATTCTTGAGGATAATTTCCGCTCGCAGGCTGTAGCGCAAAGGTTAGGATTTGAATTGATTGATACTAAGACACTCTCTCATTACCCCATGGAACCACATGGAATCTGGGCCTTGGATCGGAAGCCACAATAACCTCGTGATGCAGATGATGATGTTATTCCAGCAGTAGTTTAATTCGTGATATCCAAGGATTGAACTAATTCTGCCATAGCGACGGCTGCTTCTGCAGCGGAAGAGCCTTTATCTCCTGCAGATCCATCGTGGTCAACGTAGCTGGTGTCAGATCTTTCCAAAGCTTGTTCGTAAGTGTCAGTCGTGAGTACTCCCAGTGCAATCGGGGTGCTAGTAGAGAGGCTAACTTTCTGAATTCCTCGTATGCACTCGCCTGAAACAAAGTCAAAGTGTGGTGTTCCGCCTTGGACCACAGCTCCTAAGGCGATTACGGCATCCACGGATTTCTTTTTTATGACTTCTTGACATGCGAATGGAATTTCAAAAGCGCCCGGAACCCAGAAGACGGTTATGTCAGTAGATGCCACTCCAAGGTCTTCTAGACGGCTACGAGCACCCTCAAGTAATCGCATGGAGATCTCCTCGTTGAAACGTCCGATTACAATTGCAATGCGTAAACCTTTCGATTTCATGCTGAATCCTCTTCGTTATCTTTTTGGCTAGCGTCCATTAAATGACCCATTCGCTTTTCTTTCGTTTGAAGATACCTAATATTCTCTGGGTTCTCTCCTCCGATAAGGGGTACTCGCTCAATAATTTTGAGATTGTAACCTTCTAGCCCACCATACTTAGCTGGATTGTTTGTCAATAGTCGCATTTGTTGGATGCCTAAATCCGCGATGATCTGCGCTCCAATTCCGTATTCTCGTGAGTCTGGTGGGAATCCTAATGCTACGTTGGCATCAACAGTGTCGAGCCCCTCATCTTGGAGGGCGTAGGCTCGCATTTTGTGCCCTAATCCTATCCCTCTACCTTCATGTCCTCGTAGGTAGATGATTGCCCCATTTCCATTTTGGGCAATAAGTTCCATTGCTAGATCCAATTGCGACCCACAATCGCATCGTAAGGAACCGAGAACATCTCCCGTCAGACATTCCGAGTGGACACGTACTAAAGGTCCGTTGGTGGGTATGAAATCGGAGGTGACAAGAGCTACATGCTCTACTTCATCGAGAGAACTTCTGTAAATGTGGGCTTCAAAATCTCCATATTGTGTAGGGATTCGCGCTGTTGCGAACCGATCAACGAGCCTTTCATGTCGATTTCTGTATCGGATCATGTCAGCTATTGAAATAATCGGAATGTCGTGCAATTGGGCGAATTCGAGAAGTTCTGGCAAACGGGCCATCGTCCCGTCTTCGGATACGATTTCCGATATCACCCCTGCAGGTGAGAGTCCAGCCATCGTAGCTAGATCAACTGCCGCTTCGGTGTGCCCTGCTCGCTTTAATACTCCGCCTGCTCTCGCCCGAAGGGGAAAAATGTGTCCGGGTCTAGCAAATCCACTAGCTGCCACGTTACCGTCTGCGAGTGCCTTGCATGTCAATGAACGATCGCTAGCAGAAATTCCAGTTGTCGTTCCTTCAGCGACATCTACCGAAACGGTGAAAGCTGTTCCCATTGCCTCAGTATTATTTGCGACCATTAAAGGAAGATGAAGTGCATCTGCGCGCTCGTTAGTGATTGGGCAGCAAACAACCCCGCTTGTGTACTTGACCATAAAGGCCATATCTTCGGCTGTAACACATTCTGCGGCGATGATCAGGTCACCTTCATTCTCTCTGTCTTCGTCATCGACAACGACAACGAATTTTCCTGCTGCTATAGCGTCGATAGCTTGTCGAATTGTGTTTAGTTCAGGCATGATCTTCTTCCTTCTCTTTTGTATAGGCGAGTTGGCGTTCCACGTATTTAGCAATAACATCAACTTCGATATTGACAGGGTCGCCGGGTGCTTTCTTGCTTAGATTTGTGACTTCCCATGTGTGGGGGATAATTGCAATAGCGAAAGACGTATCGTCAACGTGAGCAACGGTGAGGCTGATTCCGTCTATGGCGATAGATCCCTTTTCGCAGATATATCTACTCCAAGAATCATTGAGTTCGAAGGTGTACTTGTATGATCCATCGTTCTCATTCTCAACGTTTATGATTGGTGTTGTCGAGTCAATATGACCCTGGACAATATGGCCCCCTAATCTTCCGATTGCTTGAACTGGACGCTCAAGATTAACGAGGCTCTGATGAGTTAAGGATCCGAGACTAGTCCTAGCCATTGTTTCAGGAACAGCATCTGCACTCCACCAGTTGTCCCCGAAGTTAGTAACGGTCAAGCAGCATCCATTCACGGCGATTGAGGCTCCAACCTCAATATCCTCAAGGACCTTTGTTGCTTCAATTGTGATTCTAATCCCAGAACCAGAATGGGTAAGATTCAGAACTTTTCCAACTTCTTCAATAATTCCTGTGAACACTAGGCTCCCATCTTTTCGGGAATGGGCAGGCGAGACTAGGTCCCAATTTCCTCTCCCATCCGGACTTTAACCGTCGGCCTTGGGATCACACCAAGTCAGTCAATCCGTTTGGAGAGACTCGTGGGCTAAATACTTTGAGCATTATCACCACCGGTTAGGACTTTCACCTAACTCCCGAGGATTTTGTACGCAACTAACATTGCTATTTCAATTTAATGTACACCATTAATTCGCTAAAGGCAAATTTCAGCTTCTGGTTTCGGGTAGATCTATTAGGAGATGCTTTGAAAGATCCCCGGTTAAAGTTATTTCAATTGCTCGAGTTTCGAAAAACCACCCATCCTCATGAAGGGCAAATGTGTCATGATATTTTCCTGCAATAATCGGTTGCAGGTTAAAATCTGGAACACTTTGTAGGACAGTGAAATATGAAACAGATGAAGCTTTCTCATCTTCAACGATTACCTCTACATTTGAAGTCAAATGATGAGTGTGGGGCGTTCCATCAGCGTATTTCCGTGTAGTTGCTTCGTATAAAGCTGTCACTGCGGTTTCGCCGGTAATAGCACTTTCTGAGTCTAAAGGATCAAGAAGTATCTTCCCCCGTGAAAAAAGCGCTCCTATTGTGTCGAATTCACCAGCATCAATCGCTCTGGCATATTTAAATATTAGATTCCGGATTTGATTTGATGCGTCCATGTCTTCTCCATGGTAACCACTAACGATCAGGGGCTGACAAACGAGTACACTAGTCTAAAGAAATTATTAGTTAGGAAGGGTTTCCGTGTTTCTCTCAATCCCAAGCCCCAGTTCGGGTTCGTTTGATTTAGGGCCTCTGACGTTACGCGCCTACGGACTAATGATTGCATTAGGTGTGATAGCAGCTGTTTGGCTCATGGCAAAAAGATTCGAACAAAAGAGCCTAAACCCTGAACATGCTTCTGCCATTGCGATGTGGCTTGTCCCCGCAGGGCTCGTAGGAGCACGTGCATATCATGTTGCAACTGATTGGCGACGATTCGAGGGGGACTGGATTAGGGCTATAAAGATTTGGGAGGGTGGATTAGGAATTCTCGGAGGACTTGTTTTTGGGGTTGGGGCTGCAGTTTTTTACTGTCGGCAAAAAGAACTGGATCTAAAGACTGTCACTGATATCGTGGCGCCAACTTTACCGTTAGCTCAATTAATCGGTCGTTGGGGAAACTACTTTAACCAAGAACTATTTGGGCGACCTACGGATCTTCCTTGGGGGCTGGAGATAAATCTTCAAAAAAGACCCACTGGTTTCCAAAGTGAAGATACTTTCCACCCTACTTTTCTCTATGAATCAATATGGAATTTACTCGTGGTTTTTGCATTGCTAAAGATTGAAAAAATGAAAAAATTACCTACCGGGTTTCTCCTTCCAGCATATTTCGCGCTTTATTCAATAGGGCGCTTGTGGGTTGAAGCCCTACGTATTGACGAAGCCACACAATGGGGTGGTATCCGAATCAATATTTGGATCTTTGGGATAGTCGCTGTCGCTAGTATCGCCTCAATATTCTTTGGAAGAAAAAATAGTTTTGGGCAAACACAAGAGACAGTGGATGACGTGGCCGCCAAAGTTAGTGATGAACCGAACTACAATTAACTGGTATATATTTTAAAGCTGCGCGTAAGAGAGATTTCCGCTAGTTTCGTTAGGCAGGTGACCTATGCTTCAAGATAATCCCTACGAAGATCGTTTCGAGAGAACTTTCGCATTTATTGACTTATCGGGTTTCACTCGCTTTACAGATAGCAAGGGAGACAAAGCAGCCCTAGGAGAAATTAACAAATTTCGCTTATTCGTAAGGGAAATAGCCTCTCGAAAGGGGTTGCGGATAGCGAAATGGCTTGGTGATGGAGCGATGCTTGTCGCAGTTGAACCAGAGATCGCAACAGAAGCAATCATGGAAATGCAAGGGAGGATGGAAGCTCTTGATGATAATCTCGGTTTACGAGCTGGGCTTGCATCAGGCCCAGTTCTAATGGTTGATGGAGAAGATTACCTGGGACATCCAGTCAACCTCGCAGCCCGTCTTTGTGACCTCGCCAAACCCGGCGAAGTGTTAGCTACTCGAGAGATGATGACGTCATTGATGGTAAACACTCCTTCCCACCCGATCGGAGAGCAAGAAATAACAGGATTGCAAGAAAAGGTTGAAATAGTCCGTCTAGAAGATTCTGAGTAACTGGGATACAAGCAGTAACGGGGTATACGCGGTCAAGGTTCCACAGCATGTATTGTTGGACATCGTGACCTGTTGGAAGAAATTACAGCTAAAGCAGGGTAAACAGTTTTCGTTTCCCCAGTATAATAAAGCAATTAGGCGTTGGAAATAGTGGAAAATTCTGCCTCATGGAGTGATCTCGGCGTTGACGCAGCAATCGTGGATGCTTTGGAAGAAAGGCAGATCACCTCCCCCTTCCCAGTTCAGTCGTTGACAATTCCAGATGCACTCGCTGGATTAGATGTTTGTGGAAAAGCTAAGACTGGCTCAGGGAAAACTCTTGCCTTTGGAATCCCTATGATCCAAAACCTACACAAAAATAAATCTAAGAATAGGCTCAGGGGGTTAATCCTTGTCCCTACGCGAGAACTAGCCACACAAGTACGCGAAGAACTTGAACCGTTGGCGGGATCAAAGGAAATGAAGATAACGGCTATCTATGGCGGGGCGAATATTGATGAGCAAATTAAGACACTTAAGAAAGGCATTGACATGGTTGCCGCTACGCCTGGCCGGATGATTGACTTGTTAGAAAGGCAGGAAATCAACGTTCAGGGACTTGAAATCGTAGTCGTTGATGAGGCTGACAGGATGGCAGACATGGGCTTTCTGCCTCAAGTTGAATGGATACTTCGAAAAGTTGAGCGGAAACATCAGACGTTGCTGTTCAGTGCCACATTAGATGGAGCTGTTAATTCGCTTATCCAGCGATATCAAACTGAACCAACTATGCATGAAGTTGAAGCAGAAGAGATAACGGTTGAAGAGATGACTCATAGATTTATCCATGTTCATCAACGCGACAAAGTAAAGGTCACTGCTGCCATATCTAAATCAGTTTCCCGAACGTTGGTGTTCTCCAATACGAAAGCAGGTTGTGATCGCCTCGTTAATAAACTTCTTGATGAGGGGATTCGTGCTCAAGCAATACACGGGGATTTACGTCAAAATATTCGTGAGAAAGCTCTGGACCGGTTTGCTCAGGGGAAACTCCCAGTTCTCGTCGCTACAGATGTGGCGGCTAGAGGGATTCATGTTGATGATGTCGAAGTTGTCATTCACTATGACCCACCAAGCGATCACAAAACATATCTTCACCGGTCTGGTAGGACTGCGCGTGCGGGAACCAAAGGCCTTGTAGTCACCTTGTCTTTATGGGATCAGGAACTTATTGTAAAGCGCCTCCAGAAGCGTGTTGGCCTAGATATAGCATTGGTGGAAATGTTTTCCAATGATGAAAGATTAACGGACCTGAGTGGTTGGGACCCCAGTTTGTAGGCTCGTGGTTTTTTACGACAGACCTTTCCTCTAGAATCACTACATGCATTTAAACAAGTTTTCAGCACATGGATAAAGATCTTGTGGACTGGGTGCTTTCAAGTGCTGAAGCTGGCATACAACCTCTAGATATTGCTGCTGCGATTGCCAGAGAAATAGCAACGATCAAGGGTCTCCCTTCTGGACAGAATCAACCCAAATTGATTGCGAGGGGAGAAGTGGTTGCACCGCAACATTTGACTTACACACCTGATCTGATTGGCGCTGCATATGAAAGAAGCCTTGATTCGGCTAAACGAAGGCATGAAGGAGTCCATTACACCCCATTTTCGGTGGCTAAAAAATTGGCACAAAGGGTTCTAACCGGCACAACGATCGGACCAATTTGCGACCCTTCTGTTGGCGGAGGTGCATTTTTGCTTGGAGCTGCAGAATGCATGAAAGAGATGGGAGAGAACCCTAAAAAAATCGTTAAGGATCTGCTGTGGGGAATAGACTTAGATCCAGGAGCGATTGAAGTTACCGAAGCAGCAATATCACTTTGGGGGTCAACAGATGAGTGGGTACTCCCTGAGGGAAATCTCGCCGTTGCAAACTCACTAGATGTCGGCAAGGAAGCATTCCAAAACCCACCCAAAGAGGGTTTTAAAGCAGTCATCGGAAATCCCCCATTTCAGAATCAACTGCAGGAACAAACAGTTCGACCTTTAAAAGAAACTAATGAACTTAGGGAAAGGTGGTCGGTAAATGCCGGTCCATATGCAGACACAGCCGGCTATTTTCTGCTAGTGGCCCTATCGATGCTTTCAAATAATGGAAGATCACTTCTTATCCAACCACAGTCAATTCTCGCTACCGCAGATGCAAGACCAATCCGCCAAAAATTAGAAGAAGAAGCCAATCTTCTAGGTATGTGGATAGGGGGACCGAATATCTTTGAAGCTGGTGTAAATGTCTGCGCCCCTCTTCTAGCCAAAGAATCTTTCACTGATCAAGTTCAGATTTGGCAAGGTAAAGACGTTCAAAAACACGATATTCAATTAACGAGAGAAGATAACTGGGCTAAAGCAATTTCCGTTGTTCAGGGCATACCCAATGTTCGCCTTTCTGGCCCAAGGCTGGACTATCGTGCCCAAGCAACTGCTGGGTTTAGGGATCAATATTATGGTTTAATACAACACGTTTCTGAATGCAGTCGGGTTAGTCCAACTATGGTTCCACTCATCACGGTTGGAATGATTGACCCGCTGCGAAACCGATGGGGAACCGGCCAATTTAGATTCGCAGGAAAAGCCTGGAATCATCCAATGGTCAACTTGGAAACACTAGCTAAAGATAATCCTGAATTACATGAATGGGTTACCAGCCGACTGAAACCTAAAGTACTTGTTGCAACACAAACAAAAATTCTTGAAGTGCTCCCGGACCCGGAAGGAATTCTTGTCCCATCCACTCCAACGATAAGCGTGGAATGCGATAAAGAAGACATTTGGAAAATCACGGCAGCATTAAGCACACCCGCTGTGAGCGCCAGCTCATTTTCAATAACTGCCGGGTCAGCGCTATCCTCAGACACAATAAAGCTTTCAGCCAGACAAATTAATGAGATTCCACTGCCAGAAGATGAAGAGTCTTGGAAATCTGGAGCATATTTTGCTGAAAGAGCGTATAAAGCCGAAACAGAGAAAGAATGGAAGATTTCCCTCACACAAATGGCAGATAAAATGGGAAATGCATACAAAGAAACGAACCCATCCTTGTTGGAATGGTGGACAGAAAGGATTCCTCGATGGAGATAGGAGTCGCTTCAGATGTTGGAGTTTGTAATTTATGCTGATTGAATTAAAAGAACATTAAGAGAAGTTTGGTGGAAACTAAACTCAGCAACCTGGGAAAGGCACCCAAGGTGCTTCCAGTTTTTACTGGGATGAGGACCGATAGAATCGGGCAACAAAGTGTCTGAGTAAAACTCAGAAAGTAACGAAGGTGCCGACCAAGGAGAAATATAATGGCACCGGCCAAAAGAAAGAAAACTAAAGGACCAACATTGGACATAATTGAAGGCGGTCAAGGCCTGATGGAATCTGCTGTGTCTGGGGTTCCATCCCATCCCAAAACCTATTCAAGAGACTTACCTGTTTCCGGTGCATGGTTCCCAGGGGATCCTGTTGGTCATAGAAAATTTGTAGCAATCACTGATGGACGACCTTTCGCTCTTGAGCCCGGAGGAACATTACCTGAAGTAATACAGGCCTATGAAACATGGGGAAAACTTAATGCAGATGCAAGCAACGCCA